>ERZ773156.15-NODE-15-length-265413-cov-29.1477_pt1 | contig 265413 bp, 273 predicted proteins | sample MGYA00511895_ERZ773156 | MGnify/ENA primary metagenome ERZ773156 (study PRJEB29015, sample SAMEA2737850) | human gut metagenome | biome: human gut; feature: human-associated habitat; material: faeces | place: China | collected 2012 ... | reverse complement strand
TTAAGACGGTTTGGATAGAACAAAGAGAGTTATTCTTAAGAGTAATCGGATGAAAAGTATTTGCAAAGACAGATACGATATGATATATTTAATGTGCAGTTTTGAAGGAACAATCCTTCTCCTTAAAGATAGGGGATTGGTCAAATGGTATGATAGGGGTCTCCAAAACCTTTGGTGGGAGTTCGATTCTCTCATCCCCTGCTATTTTTTCAAGGAGAAGAAACACTGCAAACCCGCATAAACACTGAATGAAAGGAGATTTTTTGAACATCGTCTTTTTGCAAGAAAATAAAGAGGTAATCAAGAAAGTAATCATAGAAGTTTAGCAAACGCCGTAAGGGCGTTATTTTTTTACTTTAAAATGGCGGATAACTGTCTAATTTATGGCGGTTAATCCGTCTTTTTTTATGCCAAAATATAATCAGAAAGAGAGGTAGTGCGAATGTTTTCAGATGAAGTTAGAGAAAAGATTTTAAGCAAAGAAGAATTACAGAAACTTGATTTAGTGACATTATCTCTTGTTATCCACGCAATTGAAGAGGTTTTAGAGGAGGCAGACAATGAACAATCCTTATCAAGTGCCTATGATGAATAATTCTTATATGCAATCTCAAAATCCATATATGGATAGAATGAACTTTTTACAAAATTATCAGCAGAGCTTACAACAGCCAGTGGCAGGGACACAAATGTCCTTAGCAAATCAACAGGCTATGCCACAGCAGATAGCAGGCATTAATGGAAGAATAGTGCAGGCGGTTGAAAATATTAATGCTAACGAGGTCCCTATGGATGGCTCAATGGCATTCTTTCCGAAACAGGATATGTCGGAAATCTATGTTAAAGGTTGGAACGCTAACGGAACTATCAACACGATTGTGTATAAGCCTTATACAGCCCCTAAAGATAATCAGACAGTAAATTCTATGGCTAATACAGAGAACGCTAAATTTACCCTATCAGACGAAAGCACACAGCTATTTCTGAATAAGTTTGAAGAGTTATCAGAGAAGATAGGGCAGTTGGAAGATAGATTTGATAAATCTTTAGGAACGCAAAGAAAAACTTCACGAACACAGAGCAAGGGCGGTGATGAAGAATGAATCCAATTAACATTTTTCAAATGATGAGAGGTGGTCCTCAACAATTTTTGCAGCAGATAGCGAACAATAATCAGCTTATGAGCAACCCAATGATGAAAAATACGATACAAATGGCGCAGCAAGGCAATATGCAAGGCATTGAACAAATGGCTAGAAATTTATGTAAGGAAAAAGGATTAAATGCAGATGATGTATTTAATCAGATAAAAAGCAGATTTAATAATTAATAGCATATTAGATGTCTTTGCAAATTACCTGGGTGACATCTTTATGAATAAATTAATGGAGGTAACTAATATGTTTAATTCAAATTGTGCCAGTGTGCCACTTGTTGCAAATATTGATGGCAACAGTAATAACAATGGCTGGGGAGATGGCGGATGGCTTTGGTTCATTGTTGTAATCTTTGCAATATTTGGTGGCTGGGGCGGTGGCTTTGGCGGATTTGGCGGTAATGGTGGAGCATTACAGGGATATGCGACACAGGCTGACATTCAGAGAGGCTTCGATAATTCAGCGGTTATCAGCAAGTTAGATGGCATTTCCAACGGACTTTGCGACGGCTTTTATGCTATGAACAACAGTATGCTCACAGGCTTTAATGGCATAAATACAAACATTATGCAGACAGGCTACGGCATCCAGCAGGCTATTAACGCTGATACAGTCGCTAATATGCAGAATACCAATGCTTTACAGTCACAGCTTGCTAACTGTTGCTGTGAGACAAGAGAAGCTATTCAGGGTGTAAACTACAATATGGCAACTAACACCTGTGCTTTGCAGAACACAATGAATAATAATACAAGAGATATTATCGACAGCCAGAACGCAGGAACAAGAGCTATCCTTGATTTCCTGACTAACGACAAGATTGCAACATTACAGGCAGAGAATAATGATTTACGCAGAGCTGCTTCGCAGGATAGACAGAATGCACTTCTGACTACCACAATGGCAGCACAGACAAATCAGATAATCGACGCTGTAAGACCTACACCGGTTCCATCATTCCCAGCAAGCAACCTTTACGGATATGCTTACGGATGTGGATGCAATACAGGTTGTGGTTGCTAAACAACTGAATAATCAAGTATCTTAATCAAATTTGCTCGGTTTAATTCTTGGTTTAACTCGGTTTAATTCAATTTAACTTGATTTAACTCAATTTAATCGAGTTAAGTATCGAGTTTAACTTGAAAGAAAACTCGAAAGATTATGTCTGCTAAGCAGTATTACTTATAATCAAAGGGCAGGCTATAATGTTTGCCCTTATTTTAATTATCTGGAGGTTTCTAAAGTGGAAGAATTAAAAAATAAGTTTATAGAAGCAATTAAAAGCATAGATTTTAATAAGCTTAATATCTATGAGCTAAAAACTGTATCAGAAATTTCTGATACAGTAGATAAGATGGCAAAGAAAGATTATACAGAATTGCTTAAAGAGTCTATGGTTTCAATGGGAGTAAAAACTTCAAAAGAAGAGAAACCTAAAACAATAAGAGAAATGAAATAAGGAGGTTTTTATTATGGCTGAATTTTCAAATGTTGCAACACAGACAGTTGCGGTAAATGGAAATGTATTATTTACAGATGCACCAACATCTGTATGTAACAAAGGATATATTTCGCACAGAACAGGAAGCGGATTAATCAACCTCAAAGGTGCTACTAACACTTGCAAGGCAAAGTACAGAGTAGAATTTAATGGAAATATTGCAGTACCGGCAGGTGCTACAGCAGGTCCTATATCCCTTGCGATTGCGATAGAGGGCGAACCAGATTTATCAACACTTGCAATTTCAACACCGGCGGCGGCAGAAGCATTTAACAATGTTTCTATGGCTACAGATGTATGGCTTCCTTGTGGTTGCTGTCAGGCAATCTCTGTTAAGAATACATCTACACAGGCTATCAGTGTTGCTAATGCAAATATCACGATCAACAGAATAGGTTAAGAAAGTGAGGTAAACAACTATGCATATTGAAAGAATACACAAAATGGTTGAGTGCCTTACCGAAAAGACACTATCTGAACTTGATAAGGGCATTGAAAATGTAAATGTTGAGGAAATGTCAGAAGCTGTGGATATGATTAAGGACTTATGTGAAGCAGAGTATAAGGCTGTTATCGTTAAGTCTATGAAGAAAGCTGATGAAGAGGAAGAAGAATACAACAAGGAGCTACTTAGAGCCTTAAAAGACGAATACGGAGAAGAGGGTGGCAGAAGATACTATGATGAATACAGATACAAGACTACCGGTAGATTTGCTCCTAAAGGCAAGGGCAGTTATGTAGGCAGAAGAGGATACGAAGAACCACCTTATTACCATATGTACCCAGAGCGTGATATGGATAGAGAGTATGGCAGAATGTACTATACAGAGCCTACAGCTACACATACACCCGAAAGTGGCTATGACAGGGCAAAGAGAAACTACACAGAGACTAAGGAAATGCATAAGAATAATACACCAGAAGATAAGGAACACAAGATGAAGTCACTTGACAGCTACACTAAGGAACTCGCAAGCGATATCACAGGTATGGTGACTGATATGTCGGCAGAGGAGAAGAACTTACTTAGAACAAAGTTAAGTACTCTTGTATCTAAGATATGATTCTAAAGGCTATGGGTAGCAATATTCATAGCCTGTTTTTGCACATTGATAACTGAATATTGGCTAGTGAAAAAATATTTTAAAATAATGCTTGACAATAAGGTGTGACATAAATATAATAAAGGTGTGACAAGAAAGGAAGTGATGTTTATGTCACCAGCAGGCAGACCTAAAGCTGATAATCCGAAGTCAAGTAGATTTAGTATCAGACTTGATGAAGAAACAGAAAGAAAGCTGAAAATCTATTGTGAACAGCACGATATCACAAAAGGTGAAGCTATCAGAAGAGGAATACATCTGCTTTTAGCTAAAGAAAAAGAGTAGTTGTAACCAAGCACGATAAACAACTACTCTTGCCAATTCCACAGGGAACATAAATATATTACTATGTTTCTAATGGGATTGCAAGCAGACAATATAGAGATTGTAACAAAAAATAAAATACAAATAAAATAACCAAAAGCACGATAAAAAATAGATAGCGATTATACAAAAGATGAAACAATCTCTGTATTACAGCTTTATTCACAGGAGGAAATATTATGACAGCACCAATGAGTTTCAAATCAATTATGATTCCAGAATGGCAATATGACAAAATGGTTAAATCATATGATGAAGCGGTGAATAAAATCCGTGAGCTTGAAGAGGAGTTAGCAAAGTATAAGAAATGCACTAGCTTATAGAGTTATTCCTCTATGATGATTTAACAGCATTCTGGGCATAATAATAATCATCAACAGTTGGAGGAATAAACAATGTTATTAGAAACTATAAGTAATACACAGGATATGAACTACAAGACACCCATTGAGGTTGAATTAGGAATTGATGATAAGGGAATGACAACAGCAAGAAAATTGTATCAGTTTTTAGAACTTGCGCCACAGAATTACTCAAGGTGGGTTAAGTCAAACATTATTGACAATGAATTTGCCGCAGAAAATGAAGATTATTTTTACTCTTCATCAATGAAGAATGAACAAGGGAGAGGCAATTTTGCTGATGATTACAAACTAACAGCACATTTTGCTAAGAAGTTGTCTGTCAAGGGTAACGGAGAAAAAGCGGAACAGGCAAGAGAATATTTTGCAACAGTTGAGGAAAGAGTTAAGCAGAAAGTGATTGACCTTGAACAGCTTGACCCTCAAACAAAGCTGATGAACTTGCTTGTACAGCAAATATCAAGAAATGAGCTTGAACAGAAGCAACTTGCAAAAGAAGTCAGAGAAGTAAAACAGACACAGAATGCTATTGCTGAAACATTCCAAAGAGTAGATGATGTTGAGAACTTCCAGAAATGGGTCAATTCTTGCATTACAAAGATTGCTGAAAGTCCTTACTTTAACAAAGGTGATACCAGAGATAAGAGATATTCGTATGCAAGAAAAGAAAGTTACGAAAGACTAATGCAGAAAAGAAATTGCAGGCTTGATGATAGAGTTCAGAGAGCTGTCGGCAGAGCTTTGGAAGAAAGACCAGACATTAAAAAGTCTGAACTTAAGAAAATCAACAAGCTATATGTAATTGCCAACGATAAAGACCTTAAACCAGCTTATGAGTTGGTAATTAAGGAAATGATGATATGTTATTGTGTAAAGAGTGCATAACAATTAAATACATTAAGCAAACGCCACTAGCCAATATCGGTTAGTGGTTTTTGTTTTATTCAGAAAGGAGCATACAGATGATTTTTAGCATCAATGGCACAATGTGGCAAGTGCAATATAAAAATTCAAATTCAAGCGAATTAAAGCGGTCAGACAATACAATTAGCTTAGGTGTAACTGACAGAAACACGCATACGATATATCTGTCAAATGCCTTGCGTGGGTTTATGCAGCGCAAAGTGCTGATACACGAAGTATGTCACGCAATCTGTATGTCCTATGATGTGTATTTGCCTATCGAACAGGAAGAGATATTGTGTGACTTTGTAGCAACATATGGGGATGAAGTATTTGATATTGTTGATATGGTTTTAGGGGCAGTTAGGAGAGTGGGATAATGAGTATTGATGAGTTATTGGAAATAATTCAAAGGACTAATCCGACTATGACTAAAGAATTATTGATATATGAACTTAGTCAATGCCGATACGCAAGTAAAGCGTTGATTTATACAGAAAGTTGTTGTGTTGACAATAATATTTAAAAATGCTATTATTTAATAGATGTAAACAATTGATAATTAATATATCATTTTACCTTAATAGAACCATAGTGGAAAGTTGCATTGATACATTTTTGTATAGGTGCAACTTATTTTATTTTAGAGGTTTTATTATGAGAGTTGTAAGATTAAAAATGTATCAAGAAATGGCTAGATTCAATAATCCATCAGCACCAAAAGGTGCAGATTGCTACCCTTTGCCACCATTTAGCACAGTTAATGGGTTTATTCATTCAATGTGTCAATGGAAAATGTATCATAAATTAGATTATTTTGTTACTGGCAAAGGAATTTATAATACTAAGGTGCAAAAAGAATGGCACGGTGGCTATAATTTCAACAAAATTAGCGATGAAATGCTTAATCGTTGGGATGTCATAACAGATAACGCAAACGGAAGTCATACAGGTTGGGTCAATGCAGTTAAATATCATCTAATGCTAGTTGATTTATATACAACTATATATATCAAAGCTGATGATAGTGACATAAATGATATATACCATGCTTTACTAAATCCGCCGGTATATCCATCATTGGGTGAATATGGTGATTTGTGCAAGATTGAAGCAGTAGATATTATAGAGCTCAAGGAGCTTGATAAATGCGTACCAGCTCCACTTGCTATGCAATCTTATATTCCTGTTAATAAAGGCAATTTTGCGGGAACTATCTATAGAATTAATAACAAATACGAAATCATTAAGGGTTTTAGGCGATTCCAGAAAGTTTCTTGTTACTTAGTAGATAAAGGACAGGAAGTTGTTAGCAATCTTTTTGATGATGATAAACCAGTTATTTTTATAGATTAATTTAAACCCCACGGAATATAATGCAACCTTTTTGCTACCTCCGTGGGTCTTTCTTTTATATTCATAATTTCGATTTTGACAATTTTCAAAATTTGGTTCAGATTTCGTTCAAATTATACTTTAAAAATTGGAAAAATTTTCCCACAAAATATAATGTGAAATTTTTGAAACCCCCGTCATATGCGATTTTGTATTCAAAAATCCGTGAAAAACTTTTCCCGAAATCCGACCTCAATTTTGTTCGGATTCACCCTTGAAAATTAACGAAAAACTTTAGGGCTTTAGCAAGCTAAAGCACACGGCTGATTCTTTGCGACTGTAGGTGTGGCATACAATTTTGACTTTGTAGCTTTGTGATTTGACCTGTACGGCGGTTTTATTGCGTTGATATGGTTTAATGAACCTACAAAGCAAAACAGCCTTAAAACGCTTTTAAATGCATTGTATAAAATGGATATAATACGCTTGTTGAGCTGTCGCTAGTTTTGGCGGATTCTCCAGAACGCACGCCGCTCCAACCGGGTACACTTGTACACCTAAAAAGCGCAAAAGCCTTATATATAAGCATAGCATTATTATATTAATTTTTCAAGGTACGCAAAGAAAAGCATATAAAAATATATGCTTAATGCTTGCGGCTGGAATCGAACCAACCAGAACCCACAGCAAGCCAAAAAGGGCGCAGATTGTACGCCCTTAATCATTGAGAAAATTATAAATTTTTTCATTCTGTTTGTTTTCCTTGAACAAATAAAATGCTTCTAGCCTGTTAGGCTTTTTCAATAATTTTTTAACATCATTTTCGCTGTCGTGCTCAATCGAGCAGAAAATCATAAATACACAACATTTTATTTTTTTAATCTCTTCGCTGTCAACTCTAGCAAAATCAAAAAAGTTTTTGATAGCGTTCTTGTATGCTTTTTCACAAGCTGGAATGGTCTTGTATGGTAAGTCTTTTGTATACCATTTTTTATTCATTGTTATACCTCCATATTTTCATTTTCCCCCTGACATCAGGGTAAAAGCAAGCCGGGGAATCGAACCCCGGGAACGCCTACCTTGCTAATTATGATAAGAACTGCAAAAGCTCCGCGCGCTTAGTCTGTATCAATTCCTTTGCTTTCATAAAATCAACCGCGCCGCCTGTCATATATTCGATATACTTCGCAGCGCTGATATATGCGTCAAATTCTGCCTTGTATGCCTCATCAAAGGCATTTTCTAATTCCTTGCTTTCTGGCTGTTCTGTATATCTTGCCTCTGCTTCGTCTGCGACTTTTTCCAGTTGTTCCAGCTTCTTAATCTTTTCAAGTAAAATCATCATAATATTAACCCTCCTTAAACATTTCCCAAGGTGCTATAATCGTACCGCCTTTTATTTATGCTCTTATTATAAAGCTATCTTTATATAATTACAAGTCGCAAAATGTAATAAATATATAAAGCTATCTATATATTTTTATTGTGCAATATGTATAAAGCTATCTATATATGAATATATAACGCTACTATATAATAAAGTTATCTTTATATTTGCATTGACTTTAATATAACGCTACTATATAATAAAGTTATCTTTATAAAAGGAGTTGATTTGATGACAGTATCTAAAGCACAAGCAAGAGCGACAAAAAAATATGATAATAAGGCTTATTTTAAAAGCCTTGTAAGATTTAAAAAAGAGGACGAAGAGCGAATCAGAGCGGCGGCAGGCGATAGCCTTAACGGCTTTATCGTGGCGGCTGTAATGGAGAAAGTACAGGAAACAGAAAAGGCGAAAGCTCCAACCTGTACAAGCTCCGACGAATGCCCATTCTAAATAGTTAAAAGAATTATAAAATATCGCTTGACTATATAACGATAGCGTTATATAATAAGAGTACAAATTAAGAAAGGGCAGCCGAAAGGTTGAAAGGTGGACAAGATGAAAACTATTGAATTATTAAACAAAGCTATTGAACTTGGATTTGACAGAGAAAAGGCACTTGCAGACATAGATGCAAGCCTTGACGAAATATTCGGAGCAGAGAACAGAAAGCCAATCACAGAAGAGGAAGTCAGCGAAGAGCTGGCGAATGATATTTTATTCGGGTTTGAATGTGAAAAAGAAAGCAATTAAGAAAGGTTGAAAGGTGGAAAATATGAGATTATTTTTAGCAATCAAAAAAGACGAACAGAATAAAGAGTATATAAGCGCAGTCATTAATTCCAGAACATTCCCAAGCACATACGCAGCGGATACCAGAGGCGTGCGAATCGTGGAATTACCAGAGATTAAAGAGGGCGAAGATATTTTGAATTGTCATATATGTTTATAAGAAAGGTTAAAAGGTGGGCGATATGAAAGAGTTTAAAATGTACAATGGTAATATGTTAGAGGTTGGCGAGGAAATCAGACTTGCTGATTTGTGGCAGAGCGAAACAGGAGACGAGGGAGAAATTCTTGATTCTGGTTGCTGTTGGGTTGGCGACGATGAGAACAACATGCCAATAATCGCAGATTTCGAAATCTTGCAGAAAGATGAAGAAAATCTTGTGAGGTCGCTTGTAAAAATAACAGATATAAGATAATATGATTTAGGCGGTGTATATTGTTATACATCGCCTTTTTAATGTCTATTGATTAATTATATTTATTGTGTTATTATATTGCTAATAATTAAATATAAGATTTACACCCGATAATTATATAATAGCTATCGGGTTATTTTTATGTTATTAGTATATATTATAATAAGCTGGATAAGCTCCAACAGAAAGGGGGAACGAATGGAGAAAGTACAGGAAACAGTAGACACGCCCGAAGTATTTCAAAACGACATAGAACTTTATTTATCGCAGTTCTGCGAAGAACACAACATCGAAGATATGACCAAAGAGCCACAGAGCCGCTGGAACGCTGCCCTAATGTATATAAATAAATACGTTTTTGGTGATAAAAGTATATTAAAATTAAATAAGAATATTAATAAAAATAATACTAATTGTATTATGAATAGTAATTTTTATATGTATGATTTAGATAAATTAGAGTATATATTATATATATATTATTATTTATGTTCTGTATATGATAAAGAATGTAGTATAATGGGATATAGCTTATTAACTGGTATTAATTACGATACATTAATGGACTGGGGAGCAGATGAAAGGAAACTAAGTACAAAAGGCTTCGACATCGTGCAAAAACTGCGCATTTTTCGCGAAGAAAGTTTGTCAAACAAGCTCGCAACCGGCAACAAAAACCCTGTTGGCATCCTTGCAATACTTAACAGACATTATGCGTGGAATCTTCCAGGCGTGAGCAGAGAAAGCACCGCGAAAGTCATTAAGACAGCATCAGATCTGCCGCAGCTCAACACATCTGGCGACGCTCAAGGCTCTAATGTTCGTCAAATTGCACAACAAGAAAACATTGTGCAAGATGTATAAGAAATCCCGAAAAACCAGCAAACAAGCGGATTCTAGCTGTTTGGCTCACAATAACATGATTTCGCTAAAGTTGAGTTTAGCGAAGTGATAAAACAGAACATTTGAGCGACAAAAACGCGATAAAGCCAGTAAATAAGCGGATTGACAGCGATTGCATGATAATTATTCATTGCGCAATGACTCCGCTCTAGCTGATTTCATTGTGCAAAATGTACAAACGCAGGGCGTGGGGGTTATTAGTTTTCAGATTTTCACCCCAACTAAGTCGCTCAAATATTCTCAAAAATAAAAAGGCTTATTATATATATTTATATATACATAACCAACCAATAATAATTTATTAAACTATATACAATAACCATTATATTTATTAATATATAGCTTTGATAATAACTCACATAATATAATCAATAAATCTACTGTACAAATCCTATAGATAGGTGTATAATAAACACAGTTAATTTAATTCTAATGATTTTACAAACACACATCAGATACCGATTACTCAATCGGGCTATTTCCAAAAATTTTTAAAATATAAAAAAGGGGTTAGAAATGCAGGGCAATGAATATCAGGCTTTAGCCATGCGCGCTAACGATAAAAAGTCTACAGATAGGCTTGAGAAAAAGATTGATGATTTAAAGATAGGCAATCGTGGTGAAGATACACCAAGAATTGAGCTAGGTGGTGTTATCAATGCTGCATTAGGTTTATCTGGTGAAGTTGGAGAGCTTAACGATATGCTTAAGAAATGGGTTTTTCACGAAAAGCAGTTAGATATTGAACATTTAAAGCGTGAAATCAGCGATGTATGTTGGTATTTGGCTTTAATGTGCGATTCATTTGAGTTTAATCTTGATGAAATTATGCAGATTAATATTGACAAACTGAAAGTCAGATATCCACAAGGCTTTGATACCTACAAAGCTAATCATAGACAGGCAGGTGATGTTTAATGGGAAATGCTGAAAATAATGGATTTTGCGTTAATTGTATAAACAAATCATTACTATTTAGCGTAGAACCGTGTAAAAGCTGCATTAATAACGGCGGTAAGGGATATAACTTTACTCCACTCAAAGATGTTGCACCTAGCGTCAATGAAAAACCGGTAAATGACAATGTTAATCATCCTAGCCATTATGCAACCGGTAAATATGAGTGCATAGATGTTATGCTTGAGATATTTGGTGTTGAAGCTGTAAAGACATTTTGCTTGCTTAATGCTTTTAAGTATAACTACCGCACTGGCAACAAGAATGGCTTAGAAGATATTAAAAAAGCTAAGTGGTACATTGACAAATACATAGAATTGTCAGAATAGCCATATCAATGCCTCATAGCCAAGCGGTAAGGCACCGGACTTTGATTCCGTTAGCGTGGGTTCGAATCCCACTGGGGTAGTTAAACTATTTCCGGCATTAGATCCAGTCGGAATAGTTAGACTACCGAACTGTTTTGCATTTTACAGGGTAGTCCTCCTTCATATGCTCTCTTGGATTTGTTTCAGTTAAGGGTGGTGCAAGACCGCTCGGAGAGTTTTGCCTCGCACAGAGGTGTGAAATTCAACTTATCAAGGTTCTTCCTCAATATTCCCCCAAAATATTATTGCATTTTCCCTTGATAGCCGTTATAGGCGGTATTTGCCGATATGGGATAAAGGTATTCCAGTAGCTTGCTAAGCTATCCAGCAGAAATGTTGTTCGTGTTCGATTCACGATGTCGGCGTTCTCACATATAAGCGAAATGGAAATATAGTTGTTGGTTACCTGTATTATCCTAAAACCAACCTGTATGTGAGTTGATGTGTGGCGGAATGGGTAAACGCTAACCGGTGGTTAAGAGAAAGGTGTGCAACAAGGATTGCTAGAACAAGTCTGGTAAATAGCTGTAAGCAATCACACCTATAAATCCGTTAGAAAATAAAAATCCATCTATCCCTATTCGTAGGTGCAGACTAACTGACGGAATCTCATGTGTGGTTCAAATCCACACCACATCAAGTGGTCGAGTAGCTCCCGAATAAGCAGGCGTTGCAGTAATCCCTGCTGAAATAATTAAAATATTTGTGTTGGTTGATTTGCGAACAGGATGGCAGATAGTGTAATGAAGTGCCATAAATACTTTCCAACACAAGAAACTGTACAACGGATAGTAGTTCAGTTGGGAGTAACGCTTGATTCATTCAAGTAGTCACAGGTTCAAGTCCTGTCTATCCGATTACAACAAACTAGGTTAGCTACCGAAAAGCACAAGCCTTAGTGCCTGTTTGTTGTTTTGTTAATAAGGCAGTTATCAGAAAGGCAGGTAAACATGGCAAAATTAATTAAACATCGTTCAATCGGAAAAATAAGAATGGAGCTTGTAGATTATGTGCTGAATTGCACAGATGATGAATTGTACGAGCTTTGTGGTGCTGTTTCAGAACTTAAAGGCGTAACATCTTGGTCTTGTGATGAATGCCAAAAACGATTTAAGCCAGATTGCAGCTTTGATAGCGATGATTCAAGATGCAAGAAGCATTTCTTTGAGATGAATAAGCCGGAATAATATTGGTAAAATCAGTTGCCTAGTGATTGCAACACGAAAAGAGTAACCTACGAACTCCTGGTAACTGTTTTTATATAAATCGTAGGGTTATCTATCGTAGGAGGTAAAATATGGCAGACATAAAAATTAAAAAAGCAGTAATTAGAGAAGATTTATTATCAATAACAAACGATTATAGAAAAGCAATCATTCTCAATCAGTTTATCTATTGGTCTGAAAGAGTTTCGGATGCCGATAAGTTTATCAAGAAAGAAAATGAGATTGCGAAGAACAATGGAGAAGAAGAAAGAGAGCTTTTCTATGGTTGGATATATAAAACCGCCGAGGAATTAGCTGATGAGGTTATGTTAGGTTTATCTGCAAGCCAGATAAGAAGATATATCAGCGATTTGGTGAATATGGGTTATATCTCAAAACGAAATAACCCTAAATATAAGTGGGATAGAACATTACAATATAGGGTAAATCTTGTAAATATTGCAAAAGACCTTAAAAAGAATGGCTATCCATTAAGCGATTATAAAATTGAAATTCCAGAAAATGAGAAAACCATTACGCACGAGTGCGTAATCAATAATGAGCCAATGAAAAATCAAACACAAGCTAGTGACGAAGCAATACCAAAGAGTACTAACATAGATTACTTAAACAAAGATTACAAATCAAATAGTACAGAATGTAATTCTCTTAACAGAGAACAATGTAATTCTTTTTTACCCAAAGATAAAAAAGTGAAAGAGTTTAAGCCGATAAGCGAATACTCTCAAAGTGATTGGGAGGTTGCCGAAGAAAGAATGATAAACAGAGCCGGCAAGATAGCTTATGATTGGACTAATGATAAAACACTCAAAGAAAATGTAGAAGCATTCTTTAAATACTTTTTAGATAAACACGGAGAATGTACTGGAGAATATCACTACCCATTAACAGATAAGGTTTTATCAAGAGTAGTAGATAATTTAACAAAAGAAACCGACATAGAGCGTGACGGATATACAGATACCTATTATGCGGCTATAAGTGATATGGACGATAATACAGACTACAAGATGTTAGTTGATGAATATTTCAATACAAAGTTTTCAGCACAATGTGATTACAGCTTAGTTCACTTTTCTTCTGAAAAGGTTTTAATTAACATTATGAACCACGCTTGTAAGAGCAGCTGGTGCGAAAGCAAGGAATGGTAAGGAGTGATTATTATGGCAGCAGGTGTACATCCACTAAACAAAGATAAGTTTTATGAAGCAATTAACTTATACATATCGGGGCAAGCTTCACAGGTAAAGGCAGCAAAAGTAGCAGGTTGTAGCGTACCGACATTTAAGAAATACGCTAATAAGATTTATGGCGGCGAGGAATTACCGGATAATTTATGGGGGAAGAATAATGATTAAGGGAATTGTTAATCGTTGGATAAGACACAAGACAAAGAACTTAACAAGAATACCATTGTTTATAATGACATTTAACTATCGTAAATATAAAGCAGACGAAAAGAAAGACAGTTGCATGTTTTACACGCACCCAGATATTGCCAAAGATGAATTTGTGAAAAGCAAATTACAGGAAGTCGTTGACTATATCAGAGATAACTATGATTTGAATATATTTACGAAGATTTGAGGTGCAATATGTGTAAATTTTGTGAGGAAAATTTTCCTGTCATAACGCGTTATGGTAAATTTAAGCTTGATAAGTTGTCAAATAAACCTGTAATTACATGCGACTTGAATAAATGTCCGTCCTTTGCGGTGTGTAGCAGTAAAGATATGAATGTTGAAATGGTAATGAAAATAGATTATTGTCCTATCTGCGGTAGAAAGTTGGTGTAAGAATGAAACACGAAAAAGAATGGCACACATGCGATAGGTGCGGCGCAGAAATAAACGAAAATGAAAGAAGTATGTTTCTGAAAAAGGTTTATAGAATAAGCGGACTTTTAGTTAGAAAATATGCTTATGAAAAGTTAAATGCCTTTGATTTATGTCCTAAGTGCAGAAAAGATTTTGAGAGGTTTATGAGGAATGAGTGATATATATGCAATACCGGTATATAAATATAAAAACAACAAACTCTCTTCGGCGTTTGAAGAAGCCAAGGAAAATGAAGAGTTTGTAAGCCTTGCGGATTTTAATGCAACGGAGAAGAGATTGAAGAAACGGATAATAGAATTATCGGCAAAGATGGAGGCCTGTGAGGAATGAACAAAATTGACAATCCTTTATCGGAGCATCAATCGCCGCCTAAAGAAGCATTGAGAAATTTTGGAATAGACATTTCAAAAGATGTAGTAGAAAAATATGCTTTGAAAAAGTTTGGCGGACTGCCACAAAGCCATATTGAAATGACTTTCGCTAGGGGCTCTAAAATAATTGAAGAAATAGGGAGGTTTATGAGAAATGAAAATATCAGAAATGAATAACTGCATTGAGAAAATGCGGGAGTGTTACAAGTTTGATGATAATAAAACAAAAATAAGACTTGGAGATATGATAAACGGAAGTAACAGATATGTAACTGTCAGTGTAAGGGATGAAAACGGAACACAGATTGAAATGTCAAGATATGCGGATGAACTGTACAAGGAGTAAGATTATGAAAATAATTAAAAAAGGCGATTTGAACATAGCCAAAAAACCGCGAAGGTTTGAATGCAAGAATTGTGGAACGATTTTTGAAGCGATTGAAGAAGAATATATATACTGTGGCGACCAACGAGAGGGCGATAACTGGAAGTGTGAATGTCCTTTGTGCCACGGAGCGGTATATTACAACTAAAACGATATTACCGGCTACAGATTGATTGTAGTCGCTACCCTAAAACAGTTATAGGCAGAGGTCTATAAGCACCTTTGCTGAAAAGTGGAGGTGCTTTTCTTATGGCTAGTCAGAGCCTTATTTCTACAGTTAATGGATATGAAAATTACATAAAGAAAAATGGAATTGATGAACAAGTAATTAATGCCTATGTAGACGCTTGTAGCGTAGCCATAAATGGCGAGAAAGATATTGAGTATGGACTACAACTTACAGAAAGGGCAAAAGAGCTTATAGAGCGTTTCTGCAAGGACAAGACAGGTGGAACGATATGGGATTTAGAGAAGTATGCGTTTGCAAATAAAACGGAATATGAGCTGATTAATTGGTTTTACGATATTTTGCTAATTGAAGCACAAAACAAGGTTGTTGACAGTTTTTTTAGATACATAGAAAAGAAACGTGAACCTAAAGAAAGATTCTATATGCCAAGAAGAAAACAGTTTATCAAAATAGGCTTAATAGAAGCATTACAAGGCATGATTGATGATAAATATGATATTTTATGTATTTCTCTCCCACCTGGAACAGGAAAAACCACAATCGAAAAGTTTTTCCATTCTGCGGTTATAGGTTGGTACTCAAACGGATATAACCTTTTTTATTCACACAGCGGAGACATTACACGAATGTATTATGATGGAGTATACGATATTGTCACAAACGCTGACGAGTATACATGGGGAGAAGTGTTCCCTGGACTTGAAGTAACAAGTACAAATGCAAAACTTGAACAGTTTAACGTAGGAAAATATAAGCCGTTTCAATCTGTACAATGTACATCCGTCGGCAGTAAAAATGCTGGTAAAGTCAGAGCTAATAAATTTCTGCTAGTTGATGATATGATAGGCGGCATTGAAGAAGCACTAAACCCAACCTATCTTGATAAATTGTGGGATAAATATGCAGTAGATGCACGACAAAGAAAGATACCGGACGAGGATGGAAACCCATGTAAAGAAATACATATTGCTACAAGGTGGAGCGTTAGAGACGTAATAGGACGTATTATACAAGCTTATGAGGGAAACAAACGAGTTAAAGTAATATCCGTGCCTGATGTAGACCCAGTAACAGGAGAAAGTAATTTTGACTTTGAATTTGGTGGCTATACAGTAAAGGATTTTGAAGATATTCAGCTGCTTATGGATGAAATCTCATATCGCTGCCTGTATAAACAAGACCCTATAGAACGTGAGGGCTTATTATTCCCGGACGATAAAATCCGCAGATACCTTAATCTACCACACGGAGAACCGGAAATTATCACAGCGCAATGCGATACTAAGGGCAAAGGAACGGATTACTTTGTACTACCTGTATTGCAGAAACACGGAGAAGATTATTACTGCGTTGATTGCGTATGTGATAACACAGCAGATTATGAAGAACAATACAGAAATGCTGCAGGTGTACTTGTAAATAACAAAGTGCAAGAGTGCGAATTTGAGCGTAACGCCGGTGGAGATAGGGTTGCAATGGAAGTTAATAAGCGCGTTGAGAGTGTAGGCTGGATATGTAATATTACAGATACGCCTACAGAAACAAACAAAGAAGCAAGAATTTTTCAATGTTCTAACTGGATTTTGCAACACATTATTTTTAAAGACTCATCGCTTTACAAACCTAATGAACAATACGGAATAATGATGTCGTTGCTAAAACAGTATTCAGTATCAGGGAAGAAACAGCTTGATGATGTTCCAGATGTATTTTCAAATTTTGCATTGAGAATGACACAGGGTAATAGAGTAGCAAAGGTTGAAGCTGCTATAAATCCATTTAGGAGGTATTAATCTATTATGACAACTAAGGACTATCTGAATCAGATAAGTTATTACAACAAGATAATTGATAATAAATTGATAGAAATAACACAGTATAAAGAATTATCATACAGCATATCAGCGGTTGTTAATGAAGAAAGAGTTATGTCATCATCAGATCCAGACAAAACAGGTTGCGGATATGTCAGACTTGAACAAATGGAAGAAAACCTTGATAAGCTTATAGATAAATACATTGACGTAAAGAACAAAATAATAGAGCAGATAGAGCAGATAAACAACGAAGACTATTACACAGTATTGTTTCTAAGATATGTCAGAAAGTTTACATTTGAAAAAATTGCAAATGAAACAGACTGGTGTTGGCGACAGGTACACAGGATACACGCTAAAGCATTACAAGCCTTTGAAGACAAATATGGAAATGAATATTTATAAAAGATGTCATAGAATGTCACATTGCCGGCGTGGTATAGTATATCTGTAAGAAGTTACAAAGATGTTTCTTCATAAACACATCCTTATCAGAAGCACTGTTGCTTAATTGCGGCGGTGCTTTTGTTATGCAATGAGGTAGAGATATGAATTTTTATATGAATAAAGATAAGTCAATTATGTGCCCAAACTGCCATAAGTTTTTAACTAAGGCAGACAGCAAAGACTTAAGAACGCATAAATTAGCGTGCAAGCATTGTCACAAATGGATATGGTATGTGCCTAACGATGATGATAATTTTCAAATTAAAGAAATACCGGATAGCAGAAGTTCAAGCGGTATGACATTCTATTAGGAGCAAGATATGAACACAATGTATTTTCAAGACCTTGTTAGAGGCTGTTATGGTAGAAAAATTGCATATACGAATGTAGATACAATAACTGCTAACAATGTTGTTAAGGTTATTGGAAGTACTATAGGTGTATTTAATTGGAATAAGCCAGTTATTAAGTATCTGTGGCATTACTACAAGGGCGACCAACCGATATTATATAGACATAAGCTAACTAACGAGGATATTACAAATAAGATCGTAGAAAACCACGCATATGAAATTGTTCAATTCAAAGTAGGACAGACATATGGCGAACCGATTCAGTTTATAAGCCGCAAAGATGATGAAACTATCAATAAAGCTGTCGATACGCTTAATGATTTTATGGCAGATGCCAATAAGCAGGAGAAAGATATTAAAGCTGGGGAGTGGCAATCAGCAACAGGAACATCCTTTAAGGCAGTTCAACCTAAAAATGGAGATGTACCATTTAGAATTGTAGCACCTACACCAATGAACACTTACGTTGTTTACAATGAAAGCACAGAAGAACCTATGCTTGTTGTGCAAGAACTCAAAGACGAGGATGGGAACTGGTATAAAATGGCTTTTTCCGACACTATGTCTTTTAGAATTGTTGACAGCAAAGTAGTTGAAGCAAAACTACATACATATGGCGAAATTCCTATTGTTGAGTTTCCTAATAACCACGAAAGAATATCTGATATTGAGCTTGTTATAGGTATGTTGGATGCTATTAATAATATGCAGTCCAACAGAATGGATAGCATACAGCAGTTTGTTGAATATTGGGTTAAGTTTGTAAATTGTGAAGTTGATGAAGAAACATTTGCAAAAATGAAAATGAACCACGCTCTTACAGTTAAGTCCATCAATAAGGATAATAAGTCGGATGTCGAAATTATGACACAAGAGCTTAATCAGACACAATGTCAAGTTGCTAAGGAAGATTTGTGGGATAACACATTATCTATATTGGCTATACCAAACAAACAGGGCAACACAGGCGGAGATACGCAAGGAGCGGTCGAGTTAAGAAACGGATGGGATTTCTCTAAGACAAGAGCAAAACTGAAAGACCCTATTGTTAAATCGTGTGAAAAGCGATTAGCAGTAGTAATTCTTAATATATTAAGACTTGCAGGAGAAGATTTGAAACTATCAGTTAGAGATTTTGACGTACAGATAAATCACAGCCCACAGGATAATATGTACACTAAAGCACAGACACTTACAGTGTTGCTTCAAAGTGGCATACATCCACTTATAGCAATTAAGACAGTTGGTTTATGGGGAGATGCAGAAAAGACATTCCTTTTATCAAAACCATATCTTGATAATATATACAAGACTATTGATGATGTGGAAGCACAAGAACAAAAAGCACAAGAGATAGTTAATCAACTTAATAATAATCAGCAAAATAAGGCAGTTATCGAATAATCGGTAGCTGCTTTTATTTTATACATTTTGCAGCTATGCGGTAAATAGCAGAAGAACACAGCAGGAGCGACCTGCGGTAACAAAAGCGTGTGTTTAACGGAGGTAATTATGACAAGAGAAGATGTATTAAAACTTTTTCCAGAAGCAACAGATGAACAGATTACAAATCTTCTTAATCAGAACAATTCAGAAGTTGCTACGGAGAAAAACAAGGCAAAGCAGTACAAGGCTAAGGCTGACACAGCAGATGACTTACAGAAGCAGCTTGATGAAATACAGGCTGGCAATCTGACAGAGCTTGAAAAGGCAAATAAAGCCCTAGATACAGCTAATCAGCAGATAGCCGATTTACAGAAATCTAACGCTATCAGAGACCAGAGGGAAGCAGCTATGACTAATTTTAAGATTACTGCTGAACAGGCAAAGACAGTTGTTAAAGATGATGGAAGCCTTGATTACACCGAACTTGGCAAGATTATGTCCGAAAAAGAAATAGCTGCGGCACAGGCTAAGGAACAGGAGATTGCAAAAAATCAGGATATTCCGGGCGGCGGCAGCAATAAAGGCGGTGCAGACAATAAGACAAACGCTGAAAAGATAGCAGAAAGCCTTATATCTAACGCACCTAAGAACAATGACGTTTTATCACATTATATTCAGTAATAACAGGAGGTAAGAAATGGCAAAGGAAATGAATATGCAGTATGAAGAAACTTCATACGCAGGAGACGTTCAGATTTTAAAGAGAGAGCCTAATGAAGCAATCCCATTAACACTTGATTTTGATGGCGTGACAACTAAAAATGCACAGGGTAAGAAGATTGTCAAAGCAGGCACTCCAATCGGAGCAACCGGCAAGGCTGACAATACAGCCACAGTAGTAGGCATTTTAAGGTTCGATGTAACAGAGGACAGACCACAGGGAGTATTGCTTAAAAAAGCATATCTTAATACAAAGGTGGCAGAAACACATTCTGGCATTACATATGAAGAGGCAGTTAAGACAGCTCTTCCAATGATTGTATTTGAATAATAACAGGAGGTAAACAGATGTTAATTAATGAAGTATTAGACAGTAAGTCTATTGCATTATCAGCAACAGAAAACGCTAGTAATCAGATACCTTATCTTGGCTTACAGTGGTTTCCAGAAAGAAAGAAGCAGGGGCTTGATTTAAGCTGGATTAAGACACACAAAGGACTTCCAGTATCACTTGCACCATCTAACTTTGATACAATCCCAACGCTTAGAGCTAGAGAGGGATTAAGCAAGGAAAAAACACAGATGGCATTTTTCCGCGAGGGAATGACAGTTGGCGAAGAGGAAATGCTTGAAATCGAGCGTATTCAGTCTGCGGACGACCCATATCTTGCTAGTGCTTTATCAAGCGTGTATGACGATACAAATAATCTTGTAAGTGGTGCAGAAGTTGTACCAGAGCGAATGAGAATGTCACTTCTTGCGACAAACGCAGGACATCCAGTAATTGCTATCGTGAGTGATGGCGTTCAGTATGCCTATGATTATGACAAAGACGGCTCATACGCAAAAGACCATTACGCAAAGTTAACCGGAACAAGTATGTGGAGTGACACGGCTAATTCAAAGCCACTCACAGACCTTAATAATGCGAGAAAGAAGTTACAGAAGCAGGGCAAGATTGCTAGATATGTGCTGATGAACAGCAATACTTTCCAGTACTTGCTTGATAATGCACAGATAAGGAACTCAATCCTTGCACAGAATCTTACAGCAACTATTGAGGTTGATGATGATACTGTTATTTCAGTAGTACAGAAGAGAACAAAGCTCACTATCGTACTTTACGACAAGATGTACATTGATGATGATGGTAAGGAGCAGTATTTCTATCCAGATAATAAGGTTACACTTCTTCCAGAGGGCAATCTTGGTAATACTTGGTTCGGTACTACACCAGAAGAAAGAACAGCAAGACAAGTGACTGATGTAGATGTTACAACATATGGTATAGGTATTACAGTCGCTACAAAGACAGAGTATGGACCACCTATGAAGATGTCAACATTTGCATCCGAGGTTGTTCTTCCGTCATATGAGAATATGGATAGCACATTCGTATATGAGGTTCATAGCGAAGAGTAGGAGGTGCAACTATGAAATATCCATATATAGTAGTTCACAATGGTAAATGGTATAACGCAGGTGAAGAAGTTCCAGAAAACAATAATTCTGGAGCTTCTTTTGATTATAGCAAGACAGCCATTAATCGTATGTCTACATCTGATTTACAGGCTTTTGCCACAGAACAAGGTATAGACAACGCAGAAGAACTTACAGGAGCAGAATTAAAGAAGCTGTTAATTGAGAAATTAGGATTATAGGAGATAGTTATGGAATACACCACATTAGAACAGGTCAAAATCAGACTTAAACAATTTCATATTGATACAGTCACAAATGATGATGAAACAACATCTGATGTGGTAGTGTTCGATAACAAAGAAGATAATCCGATAATCGAACAGCTCATTAAGCAGGCTACAGAAGATGTAAAGGCAAGAAGAAACTACCCCGACAGCTACACAGATGAAATGATAACCGATGATTTGAAGAAATTTGAGAGTGTTATCGTTAATTTGGCTGTCTACGACCATTCACAGGCAGGCGAAGCATTTATGGCAAGCTACAATGAGAATGGTGTCAACAGAACTTGGAGAGACAAAGATAGCTTATTTGTTGGGATATTTCCATTTGCTAAAGTGTTATAGAAGATTGTGCGTTAGCATTTTGCTGATGTCAGCAATATGTTAGCAGGCGGCACACAGTAAGGGTGGTGGGCGGTGTGCCTATTAATAATTACAGGAGATATAAAATGAAAGAATTTTTATTACAGACATATACAATAATATTACCTATCGTATTAGGTTATATTGTCTGGCTCCTTAAACAGCAAAAAAAGGACAAAGACGCCAATAGCAAAGGTACAATGCTACTTTTGCGTGTACAGCTTATCGAATACCACGATAAGTATATGAAACTCGGCGAAATACCATCCTATGCTTATGATAATTTTGTTGAAATGTATAACGCATATCACGCATTGGGCGGGAATGGTATGGTAACCAAAATGTATAACGAAATACAGGAAATTCACTTAAAGAATGGAGGTAAAGACTAATGGATATAACATCAGTATCAACAGTAGTTGCAATCGTTGTTATCACTTATTTGATTGGTTATGCGGCTAAGCAGATACCACAGGTTAAGGACAATTACATTCCTATAATCGTAGGTGTTGCAGGTGCTATCTTAGGCGTTATAGGTATGTATGTAATCCCAAATTATCCAGCTAATGACATTCTTAATGCAATAGCTGTAGGTATCGTGTCGGGGCTGTCAAGCACAGGTGTAAATCAAATTTACAAGCAGGTAAAGAACAATGCTTGACATTAATAAGCAAGCTATGAAGTATTCACTTCAAGGGCAGACAGTAACTATCTATGAAAGAGACGATGACGGCAATATCCTTTATGAGGGATATACCGACACAGAAGGTAACTTCATTCCTTATCTTGATGATGAGGGAAATAAGATACTCAAAGTCCTTGAAGAGAAAACAGGCTTTTCAGAACCAGTTGATTTCAAAGCTAACATATCATTCAGCGGTGGAGAAGCACAGAGTAAAGAATATGGCTTTGATACCGCTGATTTTGACGCTATTTTACTGACAGATAGGAATATGCTGCCTGTTCAAAAAGGCGACCTTATCTGGCTTGATAGCAAGCCTACATACACATCTGATAGCCTTGTCGATGAAACATCGGCAGACTTTACTGTTGTAGGTGTCAAACCAGCCTTAAAGTCAACAAAATATATGCTTAAAGCAGTTGTAAAGTAGGTGGTTTATGGCTAAACATACAATTAATGTATCTTTATCGGAAAGCTCAATACAAGGGGCAATAAGACAGCTACAACAATATAAGCAAACATTACAGTATAAATGCGAATTGCTTGTTGAACGATTAGCAGAATTAGGCGACAAAGCGGCAATTATGAGCGTTAATGAAAGTCCATTAGGTAGGACAGTAACATTGAGAGTTGACAGAAAGCCTATTCAAGATGGCTACCAAGCTATCTTAATTGCTACTGGCAAAACTATTGAGGTAGAAGATAGAGAGCCATTTTACACACTGTTAGCGATTGAATTTGGTGCTGGTATTTACTACAACAGCGGCAACGAAAACCCTAAGGCTAATGATTTTAACTTGGGTGTAGGAACATACCCAGGGCAAATACACGCATTTGAAGATGGCTGGTACTACTTAGGTAATGATAATCAATGGCACTACACACACGGCGTTAAAGCTACAATGCCTATGTATAATGCCACAATGGAAATTATTAATCAGTATAAGCGTATAGCGAAAGAGGTGTTTAGTTAATGGCAAATGCAAACGATTGGGCGATAGACCTTGAAAGCACAGTCACAACACTTGTCAAGGTTAAAACCCTAACACAATTAAAGAAAGCGTACCCCAAGATAGTTATAACAAATGAGGGAGAAAACAGCGGTCAAGCAGTATTCCCAACGGTATACATACATCTGTTGCCAGCGGTAGAGCAAGGACAGACACTTGACGGACAGACAATCAACGCATTGTTAGCAACATTTCAAGTAGATGTTACAACTAACACAAATAAGTCTGATTGCCGCAAAGTTATGGCAATAATTACAAATGTATTTAAGATAATGAGATTTCAAGGCAACGCAATGCCAGAGTTCTCAATCAGCAATAAAGTACATAAGAGTACCGCTAGATTCAGACGAATGATAGCGGCAAATGACAGATTAATGTAACAAAGAGCAGAAATGCTCTTATTTTTTTGCAAATTTTTAGGAGGTAGACAATGGCAGATGCAGTAGCAGGATTAAGTACATTGGGTGTTACTTTCTCTTATGGAGTTGAAACAACAGCAGGCACAAAGCCAACATCATTCAAGTTACTTACAAGAATTAACTCTATTGACGAGATTACAGTAACACCGGAAGCAATAGATGCTTCGGCACTTGAGGATAAGCAGACAAGAAACATTGCAGGCAGAGATACAGTTACAGATACAGTTGCGGTTACAGTCAACAAGACGGACGCAACAATTAAGGAATGGAAAGATGTTATCACAGCTTACAATGAATTGACTGGTGGCAAGAGAATGTGGTTCCAGGAAATCACACCAGGCATTACAGACGCAGAGTTCTTTGTAGCACAGCCGCCATCAAAGTTACCAATTACAAGTAAGGAGCAGAACGGACTCCTTACAATGGCTATCAACCTTATTATTGAGGATATGATAGGAACAGATACAGCAGTTGTCCCAACATCGGGGGAATGATGAGCTATTCGACTAAATCTAAAAAGGCTGTGTCGGATAGCGTAGAAAACGCCAAAACAGCCGACTACACATCATATCTTGATGATGTAACAGAATAATTATTTTAAAAGGTAGGTGCGGTGCAAAATCCGCACCTTTCCCTATATGGTGATAGGGTGGGAAAGGGTAAAAATTATGATGAATATTAATGTAAATGGAAAAGAATACAAAGTTGAGTTCTCTTTTGGTGCGGCAGAGTGCAAAGAGATAGTGCAGAAAATGTTTTCTGTTGTTAATGGTTCTTACTTACTTGCACAGACAGATAAAAGTGTTGCACAGGCTTCCTTTGATGGATTAGCAAATATGACAGCGGATATACCGGAGATTTGCATATTAGCTATCTATGCAGGCTGTACTGATAATAATCCAGTCACAATGGATGAAGCAAAGGAACTTACTAGAGCATATATTACAGAGAAGAGAAAGACAGATAAGAGTTACGGATATAGAACATTGTTTGAAGAAATCAAGAAAGCGATGGAAGATGATGGTTTTTTCGAGTTGAGCGGAATAACAGCGATGTTAGAGGAAATGGCGAACAATGTGGAAGAAGCAGCACAGGAACAGAAGATACCGGCAGTAGTTCCACAGGACCACAAGAAAAAGCAGACTTCCACAAAATAATTTGGGAAGAATACTTTGTCTCAGCCAGTTCACTAGGCATTAGTTATTCGGACTTTCTAAAAATGACACCTAAAAAACTATGGGCTGTTGTAGAGGGTAAAAAACTTGAAAGACAACGAATGGATTCAGATATATGGCTTGCGATAGGTAGTTACATACTCCCAGCAATCAAGATAGGTGTTAGAAGTGGTGCTTGGGGTAAAGGCGAACTTGAATACCCAGACAAGCCTATTTATAGAGATATTAACAAAAAAGAGAACAGCAAAGATGAAATACAAAGAAAGAGAGAAGAGTTTGTTTTGAATATGAAAATACGCAAAGCAAACTGGGATTTAGCACACCCTAAAAATGATAAGCTGGAGGTATAAGCGTGGAATTAGACAGTTTAGAAGTTAAAATTACCGGTACTGCCACCAAAGCTATTAATTCTGTTGATAAACTGATAAATCAGCTTACAAGGCTATCTACATCACTTGCGACTGTGAATGGCTCATCGTTAAGTGGTCTTGCAAATGGCGTTAGTCAGTTAGGTTCTGCTATGCAGAATATGAATGCAGGAACAGCAGATTTTACCCGACTTGCTAAGAACATCACAAAAATAAGTTCTGTTGATTCAGCCGCACTTGCTAATACAGCTACATCACTTCAAGCTGTCACAAAAGCAGTTGCAAGCATATCAGCCATACCACAGAACGCAACACAGGTTACAGAATTTGCAAAGTCACTTGGCAAACTAGGCAGTAAGAGTATTGAAAATGCCACAGTGAATATCCCTAAACTGGGTAATGCACTGAATGGCTTAATGACCACATTATCAAGAGCACCTAATGTAAGTAGTAATGTTATTGCCATGACTAACGCATTGGCTAATTTGGCAAGCCAAGGTTCAAAGGTGGGTACTTCTTCTGCTTCACTACAAAAAACGCTGTATAGCGTTTCTACAAGTGCTAGAACAGCAACTAAAAGCAGTTGGAACTTAGCAAGTGCAATAGGTAAGTTTTATGCCACTTATTTTATGGTAATTCGTGGCAGTAAGAAACTTATAGAAGCTATAAAATCAACAACAGATTACATTGAAGCGTTTAACTATCAAGCGGTTGCGTTTGGTAAGATTGGTTCAGAATGGGATAAGGATTACGAAAAGTACGGATATGATAACGCTACGGCATACGCTGAAAGCTTTCAGAACAGAGTAAATGATACTCTTGGAAAGCTGTCCGGACTTAAAGTTAATGTTCAAGGTGGTTTGCTTGAAGAAAGCGGAACAAAAAACTTAGGACTTAACATACAAGAGATAACACAGTACGCTTCACAGTTAGCTTCTGTTACTAACTCATTAGGACAGACAGGCGAAGCGACAACGGCAATAACAAAGTCAATGACAATGCTTGCAGGCGATATAAGCTCACTTTTTAATGTGGACTATTCAACAGTTGCACAGAACTTACAGAGCGGCTTAATCGGTCAATCAAGGGCATTATACAAGTATGGTATTGATATTACTAATGCTACATTAGCGACATATGCTTACAACTTAGGAATATCAAAGTCTGTATCAGAAATGACACAGATGGAAAAACAGCAATTAAGAGTATTGGCTATACTAGACCAATCAAAAGTATCGTGGGGTGATTTAGCTAATAAACGGAAGAAAGTTAATGATATAGCTTATCTTCCAAGTGTTGCATAAGAATAGAAATATCTTATGGCAATCGGGCAAAATCGGTAAAGGCTAAAGTTTTCAAAACAAACAATTTATGGTATAATATGAGTATGAATAAAACTTATATTATATATAAAGTAACTAATAAAATCAATGGTAAAATATACATCGGAAAGACTTATAATCTTGAAAAAAGAAAGAAACAGCACATTGACGATATAAACAATGGCTTGCCTTTTCACAATGCATTAAAGAAGTACGGTATTGATAACTTTGAATGGGAAATAGTTGATAAAGCAGATAGTGATTCTGAAATCAGAGAAAAAGAAATACAATGGATTAAGAAAAGCAATTCTTGTATATCATTCCCAAACTCAAACGGATATAATATCACACTTGGTGGCGAGGGTGGAATATCTTGGAATTCAAAGCCTGTTCTTCAATATGACCTTAATGGGAATTACATTGACGAGTATATAAGCTCATCACATGCAAGCGTTGTAACAGGTTTACAAAGACATGATATATCTAATTGTGCAAAAGGCATAGTAAACCGTTCAGGTGAATATATGTGGCGTTATAAAGTTGGTGAAAATATCCCTAAAAAGATTGCTTCTTATTCAAAGAAAGCAAGTGCAAGGAAGCGTGCTGTAATGCAACTTGATAAAGAGGGGTTTGTTCTTAACATTTTTGATTCATTAACACAAGCAAGTCAAGAAACATCAACATCAAGAACAAGCATATCTTTTTGCCTAAGTGGTAAAAATGGAACGGCAAACAATTATGTATGGATATATGCTGATGAATATAATCCAAGCAAAGATTATAAGTATAATGGCATAAAAGAGGGAAAAGGTATTTACCAACTTGATGACGATAGAAAAATCGTGAACCACTTTAATAATTGCACAGAAGCGGCTAGATATATGAATGAACCCGACAAAGTGCATAAACAGATTCACAAGGCTATCAAGACAGGGAATAAATGCAGAGGGTTTTATTGGGTTAAAGTTGAAAACTATGCTAATACCGAGATAACTTAATAGATTACGAACAGGCTATTAAGTATCGTAACGAGTAGGAATTGAATAAATATAATATTCCCAAGAGTGTCCGACACTACTGTATATAGGACAGTATGAGGTGGAAGTGGCTACCACCAAACCAAACGTAAAAACGTGGGTGATAATGTACTCTGAACTTATAGGAAACTATAAGAAGTATAGGATAAAGAGCCTATACGATAACAAATTGACAATTAATTCCCCAAGTAATATGTTGCGCCAGTTCAGTAACAATATGAAAGAGGTAGGAATGGTAGCAGGACAGCTATTTATCCCAATTCTTTCAAAGGTTATGCCGGTTGTAAATGGCGTTACTATTGCAATTAAGCGGCTTCTAGTGAACCTTGCAAGCCTTATGGGTGTTAAGATTGACTTTGAGAGCTTCGGGCAAAGCGGTTACAAAGATACTTCTGACGGATTGGAAGATATTTCAGACGGATACCAAGATGTGGCTGATTCAGCAAAGAAAGCTACGCTATCCCTTATGGGATTTGATGAAATCAATAAATTACAGGACGATACAAGCTCAAGCAAAGGCTCAAGCGGTGGCGGTGGTAGCACTATTGATTTGACAGATGATATTACTAAGGCGGCGGCTGACTATGAAGCGGCTTGGAATAAAGCATTTGCCAATATGGAAAATTCGGCTATTGCGTGGGCTGATAAGATTGATAAGGCACTTGAACCTGTTAAACAGATTTTTAAAGATTTTGCGGTTGGTGATTTCTTTAAGGCAGGGCAAGATACATCTAACCTTGTGGCAGGAATTTTTAATTGGTTTGCAAAGGCTATAGATGATGTTCCTTGGTATACAATCGGACATAATGTAGGAGAGTATTTAGCTGGACTTAATTGGGTTGAAATATTTTCAAGCCTTGGTAATGTGTTATGGCAAGCCATTAAAGCAGCTATCGAATTATGGAGTGGTTCATTTACGGCAGCACCAATTGAAACGACCTTAATAACGGCTATAGCGGCATTGAAATTTACAGGCTTAGGAAGTGTTTTAAAAAAGAAACTTGTTACAGTAATAGGAACAAGTATTAAAGGTGCTTTAAAATCATTCGGAACAGGCAGCATAATATCAGGAATAGGTGGATTACTTACAACAGATATAGGCACTATTATAGGAGCAGGAACAGCAACAGAAATAGGCTTAACTATAGGTGCTGGAATAGTAGGTGGAATAGTAGCCGCTATTGCTGGATTTAATTTAGGCAATTGGCTCAATGAAAAATTAACAGGCGAGAAAATAGATATGTCAATGTTTGACCAAATAGCGTATCTTATAAAAGCACCATTTGAAGATTTACCTAGCTTTATTGACGGAGTGATAGAAACAATCACATTCGGGCATAAAGATGATATAGCAAATTGGTGGACTACAAGTGTTGCGCCGTGGTTTACTAAGGAAAAATGGGGAGAATTGGGAGACAACATAAAAACATCTTTAAGCGAAAAATGGAACAGTTTTTCAGATTGGTGGAGCAATACAGCTATTGCTAACTGGTGGAATAATAATGTTGCACCGTGGTTTGAAAAAGAAACATGGATTGACGCTGTCGATGGAATGAAATTAGGAATACAAGAAAAATGGGATTCAATCGTTGATTGGTGGAACAGTCTTGCAATTGTTTCTTGGTGGAGCAATGATGTGAAACCGTGGTTTACTAAGGAAAAATGGGAAAATTTGGCTGACGGAATTAAAAAAGGCATTCAAGGGAAGTGGGATGATGTTGTGAATTGGTGGGATAGCAAACCAGCACTTCAACGCATTTCTGTGGCTATCGAAGATTTTAAAACTAAGATACAGAACGCTTGGAACAGCTTTAAGCAGTGGTGGAATGATTTAGGACTTGAATTTCCACACATTGATACACCACACTTTAAAATTGACGGAGAATTTAGTCTTGCACCGCCTAAAGTGCCAAAAGTCAGCATTGATTGGTATGCAAACGGCGGATTCCCAGGCAAAGGACAATTATTTGTCGCAAACGAAGTAGGTCCTGAAATGGTTGGTACTATGGATGGAAGAACGGCGGTAGCTAACCAACAGGAAATTACACAAGGTATTGCTAATGCAGTTTATCCAGCGGTTTACAATGCAGTTGTAGCAGCTATGTCAGAAGCTAACAACAATGTAAATATAACATTACAAGGTGACGCGGATAAGCTATTTACAATGGTACAAGATAAAGCTAACAGCTATACAAATATGACAGGTCAAGCAGCCTTTCCGTATTGATAAGATAAAAGTATTGTGCTATTCTTTTGCTATATATAAAAAGCAAAGGGGTAACACAATATGACAGAAAAGAAAGCAAAGAAAAAAGACAGTAAACTAAGCATAGCGGCGGCAATCACAGCACTATTTATATTCACAATCCCAATAGGTTTTATATTGGCTATTGTGGATTTAATTAAAAGTAAAGGCGACAAGTCACAAAGGCACTTAGGCTCTTACTTTGCAATAGTATCGTTTGTACTATTTCTGATAGTCGCTTTTAGTAACGGAAGTGGTAACAGCAGTAACAATGCCAATGCTACGAAACAAACCATTGCAACACAGCAAGATACAGATATAGCAAGATATGGCGATACAACACTTAAGTACCTTAAACACGAAGTAATTACAGATAGCAATGACAGAGAAGTTCTTGTTGTTTATTTTGACTTTGCAAACAATTCAGAAGATAACACGGCTTTTGCATATAATTATGATGTTACATGCTTTCAAAACGGCAAAGAACTTGACTATCCGTTAGTTAGTTTTGACATTGACGAATACAATAATATTGCAAGAGAATTACAGACAGGTACAAATATTACAGTTGCAAGGATATATATACTAGAAGATAAAAGCAATGTTGATTTAGAAGTAACGCCATTGGGAGATGATAAAAAACTTATAAAATTAACATTAGAATTACAGTAGAGGGAATATGTATGTCAGTGAAAAAAGAACTAAACGAAATGCTAGAAGCAATAGGAGTGAAGAAGAAACAGCAACCACAAATTCAACGCCCACTAAATCCTAACTTTAAAGGAGTGTACAGAGCGACAGAAAACGGATTGATTGAAGTATATTGTCCAAGATGTAGCAGTTGGGACTGTTCTCACACGCAGATTACAACAACTGTACCGCAGAAATCCAAAACAAGATATTCTGTTAATCTAAATCCTTTAAGACCGTTTACATTGGTTAATAAGAAAGAGAAGATTAAGCAACAAGGCGGAACTTATTCACAGCATAGATTTGTATGTAACAGATGTGGGTTGATTTTTTGGTAATATATGGTTTAAATGGAGCGTACCCACTTGTGGGGATGATTTGAGACAGATGTTTCGTGCCAAGCGGTTGACGCGATTGATTTGCAGAAAATGTCATACACACAAGTGTGCATGAATGTTTCGTAAGATTTTCCCAAGAAGTTGGGAAGCTGTTGCAGGAAGTTGCAACACTTTTCTCCACAAGTGGGGAAGACATTAAATCAGCAGAGCCGAAATCTTGGCTATATTAAATACTTAAAGCAATTAAAAAGGCTGTCAGCCCGACAACTGACAGCCAAAAGTAACAATACCGCTTAAACAAGCAACACAGATATTATATAACACTAATTGAATTAATGCAATAGAAATATTAAGGAATGTATCAGAAATGGTGCATTCCTTTTTTGATGCCTTGAAAGGGGTGGTTTGATTGATTGACGCAGTTGTGATTGAGGGGGTTAGATTCCCAGTAGCATATAACGGCTACACATACAGCAGAAATAAGATATGGTCTAAGAACACAGGAAGAAACGATTATGGGGAAATGGTTGGCACAATCGTGGATATCAAAGACAAAGTAGAGCTTCAATTACCGCCATTAACAGGTGAACAGGCACTATTGCTTGATAATGTAGTAAGCGACATAGATAACCCATTCCCAACAGCACAAGTCTTATTCTTAGGTGGTACACAAAAGGAAATGACAATATACACAGGAGATGTGACATATCCGTATCTCACAAGAGCAAAAAATGAGGACGGATTAATAGTCGGGGCAAAGATAAGTCTGATTCAGAAATAAAGGAGAGTTACACATGAAACTTAAAACAAGTGAGTTAATAGACAGATTTCAGAGTTTGAGCAACATATCACATGACAAGACTACAGGCAGAATTGCTATGGCTATTATGTGCAATATTAAGGCATTAGAAGAACTGTATAAGACAACGCTACAGACCATAGAAAATACTAAGATTAAGTATGCAGATAAAGATGATAGCGGCAATCCGATTATCAATGATAATCAGTATCAGATTGAATCGGATAACTTAAAGAAACTACAGGAAGAATTGCAGGAAATCAATGAGCAAGAGATTGAAGTACCTGACATGACAATGCTTCCTATGGACGCATTCGATAAATGTGAAGAAATTACACCAGCTAAATTATACTCAATCGAGTTTATGATATCACATTAATTAATCAATAAAGGCGGTGTAGAATGAAGATATTAGACACAGCTATGACGGAAACTGTTAGGGGAAATAGTACAAGATACTATTCTAAGTATGTCGTTGATGGAAAAGAACATACTGATACACTTAACAATTTCAAGTTTCAAAACATGATAAATCCCAATAATGAAATTACGATAGGTAACACTTGTGCAAGCAGTGTTACCTTTTCTATTTATATGCCACAAGTAAGTCTCGAAAATAAAGAGATTACTATATATGAGGGCGTAAAAGTTAGTAACGAGATTAAGTATATTAAATTAGGAACATTTACAGTCAGTAAGCAGACAAGCAATGGAGAATACACGAGTTACGAAGCCTACGACAAAATGTATAAGGCTGACATGCCGTATTCGTCTGATTTAGTATTTCCTAGCACAGATAAAGCTATCCTCACTGAAATATGCGGTAAGCTAGGCATATCATTAGCAACAAATATAGTTACAGCACACACTGTTAGCGACAAGCCACAAGGTTATACAATGCGTGAAATTATCGGTTATATGGCTATGCTACAAGGCTGCAATGCGGTAATTAATACTGATGGAAACCTTGAATTAAGGTGGTATAAAGATAGCGGATATGTACTTGACGGACATAAGTATTATCAGCAAGGCGTTACCTTTACGACATCTAAGGATTTCATAATACAAAAACTGACTTGTAATAACACAAAATCCGGCGATAAGGAAACTAGCACGATTACCAGTGGTAGCGGTGCAACAGGACTTAGCTTTGTTAACCCATTTATGACGCAGGCAATTCTTGATGAAGTCTATAAAAAGATAGGCGGTTTTACATTTAGACCGCTTACAGTTAAGTTTGTCGGTGACTACCGACTAGAAGTTGGTGACATTATAACTGTCAACAAGGGTGGCGTTGATTACAAAGTGCCTATAATGCAGATTACGCACGAATGTGACGGCGGCTTAATGGATACCGTTACATCTATAGGTCAATCTGACACGGAGAATACAAGCGTTGCTTCTGGACCTATTACTAAGCAGATGGAGCGGTATTATGCCGACTTGATAACCGTTAATAAGGCACTAATTAATAAGTTAGATGTAGATACAGCCAAGATTACCTATGCAACAATAACCAATCTTAATGCAACTAACGCAAGCATTGATAATCTTAAAACAAATAAACTAGATGCAACATATGCAGATATCATCAATGCTAATGTGGAAAGCCTTAAGGCGGCTAATGCAGAGATAATCAAACTTAAAGCTAATTCATTAACAGCAGATATAGCAGATTTAAAATATGCACAAATTGATTTTGCTAATGTCAAAGGTCAAGTAGTAGGAACTTCTCTTATTAAAGACGGAGCAGTAACTAATGAGAAAGTACAAAGCCTATCCGCTAACAAGCTGACAGCTGGTACTATTGACGCAAGCAAGATTACAGTTACTAATCTTAATGCTGATAACATTACAGTAGGTACAATCAATGGCAAGCGTATCGGAACGGGTTCCTTGTCTTTGGATAAGTTAGCCGAGGAAGTACCCACAAAAGAATACTTAGATAAAGTGCAGGAAGATTTACAGGGTCAGATTGACGGAAACATTGAGACATTCACTAAGACAGAAATACCTACACTTAATAATGAACCGGCTGTTAATTGGACTGATGATGCCACAAGAAAGAAACATATAGGCGATATCTGCTATGTGGTTAATCCGGCTTCAAGTGCAGATGGATATTCATACAGATTTGCTGATACAGGTACATTAGAAGCACCTAACTATGAATGGGTACTGATTAAGGATAGTGATGTTACTAAGGCGTTACAAGATATTATTAACATCAATGGTGAGATTACAGGTATTAAGAAGTTTAATGTTGAAATAAGCTCTTGGAAAACTGATACAGACAGTGAATTATCAAGCCTTAAGACACGAACAACTAGCCTTGAAACTGATATGAGTAACAAGGTCGATACCACGACATTTAATGAGGTTAAACAGACTGTTGATGAAAATAGTTCTACTATAACCAAAATGTCCGAAACCCTTAGTAATAAGGCTGATAGTAGCACTGTTACAGCCTTGAGTAATACCGTTAATAGCATTAAACAGACCGCAGACAGTAACACATCAAGCATATCAAGTCTTACAACTGTAGTTGAGAAAAAAGCTAACCAAGATGAAGTTACAAACATATCTAATAAGCTGACAACTGTTGAACAGAACTTAAATGGATTGACGGTTGATGTTACAAACCAATATCAATACATTGATAATCAGCTTAATGGCAATCATAAGATATATGAGATTGCACATGTGCCAACTAAAGATAATTACCCAGCTAATGAATGGAGCATACAGATATATCCAAGTGATGATATATATCCTAGTGATAGCACATGGGAGTACACAGAAGATGAGTATGAGAAGTATGTAGGAACTATTGCATATTGGAAAGACCAACAAAGAGCATGGCGATTTATACGAAAGCCTGACGGAACGCATGCCTGGGTTGAAATCAGTGCCACCGAAACAACATATCTTCTTAATCAGAATGCTTCATTAAGAATTGATGTGAACAATATAAGTACAAGCCTATCTTCACTTACAACTAATATTCAGAACAATTACAGCACTACAACGCAGATGAACAACGCTATAACGCAAGCAATAACAAGTGAAAGTAATAGCATCAAACTAGAGGTGTCAGGAACTTACGCAACTAAGGATAGCGTAGCTAATACGCTTAAGAGCTACGCAACCACAGCAAGCCTTGAAGCATACATTAAGAAAGACCCAACGACAGGGGAACTTAAATCTGCTATCGAAGCGATTGCAGATGATATAACACTTAATGCAAGTGGAACAATTAATATTAGCGGTAATAAGTCTGTTAATATCAATGGTAATCTGTTCACACTTACATCTACTAATACTACTATTTCAGCAGATGGTTCGATAGACTGTAAGAAGCTAAAAGCTGTTAATGCTGATTTAGAAGGAACTTTTAAAAATATAAATGTAACTGACGGAGGTATTACAATGACCACTACTATTATTGGCGGTGAATACCTTATTAAAAGCAGTACAGGGGCATTTTTACGGATGCAGGGACACTACATTGAAATGTCAAATGATGATGGTTCAGGAACGAAATGGGTACTAAGTAGAAGCGAATGTGTTTTTAATGACTATTTAAACGTTAAACTATATCACCCTTCACTTAAAAACTATATGCGACCTGCTTTGTCTATGAGAAATCCAGTAACATTTGATTGGAGCGGAAGCGTTTTAACTATATACGTTGACGATGTAGCTGTCGCTACATGGGATTGGGCACAAAAAAATTGGTATTAAATCCGCACAGCGGTAGAAAGGAAAAACAATATGTTAAGTATAACAAAGACAACAAACTTAAGTGGAACATCAGTGATTAATGGTCAATCAGCCATGACAATGTATGCGGCTGTACCAGAAACTGGTTCATTGACAATTAGTCAGACAATTACTAACAAGGAATTATACCTTGCAAATCAGACACAATGTGATAACGATTATGAGAATTTTAAGGCGGAAGTTAATAAGTTGCTAAAGAATGAACAACAGATTACAAATTCAGACACAACAGCAACAGTATAAATTATCAAAGAGTGTGGGTTTAAGTCCGCACTCTTATTTTTAAGGAGGTAAATATGAGCCTAACCGGTTTTTTTTCGTACAGCCGTGTAAACTGGCAACAATCGCCAAGTAAAAGTACTCCGCTTAGTGCGGCAAACCTAAATGTAATGGACGCAGGCATTAAGAATAACAATGACATGATTAGCAATATTCGTGACGAGATTACACAATTAAACAGCAATATTGACGTTAAAAACTTTTTTTGCAAAAATATTGCAAGTATAAATGGTACTCTTGAAGGTTATGGCTATAATTATTGCTATTATAATAAATCTACCAAAACAGGGATTTTATACTTTGCTTCAAAAATTGAAACACCAGATTCTACATTAAATAATTTTTCTGGTTATTATGATGTGACAACAGTTCTTGAAAACATGGGTATTACTAGCTTTAATAAAATATTGGAAAGCAATTATACTCCTTATGATGCCACAGGCGTAGTTCGAGCAAAGTTGATAGGCTATGGAACAACATTATTATATAGCTCTGCAAGTCAACATTATGCTTTTGCTCGATATTATACAAAAGATGGAGAGAAAGGCGCATGGGCAACAAGCGAATTCCAAAAGGGCGATTATATTACAGGTTCGCTTATATTTAGTTAAGTTTCAGAGGCTGCTTTAGTAATTGCACCGTCGTATTTAATATTATTGCTGTTTAGCCGCGGAATGAGAATAAGACGCAAGGTATTGACAAAAATTACAGAAGAAGATGTAAGGCATTTTTATTGAACATGACAAACTGCAAGAAGCAATTTGCAAGGTTGGCAGTGCCGCATAACATTAACAATATAATATTCGCAATCAAGCACCTTAGTGGAAACACTGGGGTGCTTTTTTGATACACATTTTTCTAGGTTTAGGAGGTAATTTATGAGTAAATTATTCGGAATTGACACATCAAGATGGCAGGGAGATTTTGATTTCAAAGCTGCAAAGGATAATGAGGGCGTGGATTTTGCAATCATCAAGGCAGGCGGTGCTGATGATGGTTTATATGAAGATAGAGAGTTTGAGAACAGCTATAATAAGTTGAAAAGCGCAGGCATCCACAAGGGAGCATATTTCTTCGGTAACGCATTAAGCAATGACGAAGCTGTAAATGAAGCCAGATACTTTGCACAGCTCTTAGCAGGCAAATCATTCTGCTATCCAGTATTCTATGATGTTGAAGCAGGCATGGTTACTGGCAATGACCTTACGGACATTATTATGGCATTCCTTGATGAAATGAGAAACGCAGGATATAAGAATGTGGGCTTATACTCATATGAGAACTGCATTAACAATTATGTAGACATTTCAAGAGTAAAAGAAGCTGGTTATGCCGTTTGGGTAGCAAAGTATTCAGATACAGAACCTAGAATTGCTGTTGATTATGACATATGGCAGTTTGGCGGCGGCGTTAATTATCTTAGAGACACACAGATTAACGGACAGACAGTAGACCAGAACTATTGTTACACTGATTATTGCACAGACCATGTAGTTGAAGACATCACAGTGCCAGACTATGAGCCAGTGCCAGATACTAAGTATCATAAAGGCGATACAGTTAAGGTTATTAACGCTATCCAGTACGATAATGGCGAGCCATTCAACACTTACTATGATGAGTACAGCGTTTTATCAGCCAGTGGCAGAAGAGTTGTTATTGGTGTTGGTGGCGTAACTACTGCTGCTATTGACGAGGATAACATCAACCTTGTTAAGTGTATTTATGACAATGACAATGATATCAACACAGATACAGTAAGTCGTGGTGACGGCAAGAAAGTCAGAGTACTTGATAACATTGATTATGACGGCGTGAGATTTGCGACATATTATGATGAATATGATGTAATTGAAGAAAATGGAGACAGAGTTGTTATAGGTATTGGTACAACAATCACAGCTGCTGTCAATATTGCTAATCTTGAGTTTATTGGCGGCTCAAGTTCTGATGATACACCTACAGATATCCCATTCAGTAAAGATATTGAAGAGGGTAGCACAGTAAGATTTGTCGGAAACACAGATTATGACGGCACAGCTATTAAGGCTTGGTTTGATGAATATACAGTATCAGAAAAAAGCGGAGACAGAGTTGTCCTTGTGCATGACGGAGAATTATTCGCGGCGGTCAATGTAGCCGATTGTGAATTAGTCTAACCTTAACAAAAATACCGGGAGTGCAATGCTCCCGGTAATATCTTAATGAATAAGCACATAGCAAGCATAATACTTACAATTCTCTTTTTCATAGGCAAATCCCCTTTAAATTTAATTTTACTAATCATATCACAATATGCATAATTTGTCGAATATTGTCGAAACTTGCGATATTTTTAAGTTGATTTTTATATTATCAGTATTTATAATAATAATTGTCCGAGAGATTCGGACGAAATCTTCAAGTTTTGGCTAGGTGGCACTGTTTGATTGGCGTTGGCAGTGTCACCGCTGAAAACTGTTAATCTACTGGGGGTAGGTTGACATGCAAGAACAGATGTTCTATAATAACACCATCGCTACCAGTGTTATATCGTGCAATAAGGGGGATATATGGAGAATGAGGAATATAAACAGAAGATAATTGAACTAATCAATAAAACGGATGATTTATGGATACTAAATCAAATATATAGATTTATCTGTAACATGATAAAAGAGAGGGGGTAACCCTCTCTTTTTTACTTCTCGTCTAGTAATTTCTTTGCGATAGCTTCCAGACATTCCCAATCTTTAGGTTCAAGCCTTGCCAATGCACCAACAAGCTTCTTTTCAAAGCTGTCATCGTTTAATTCCATAACTTCATTAACAAAAGCACCAATTTCTTGTTCTCTTGTACGGGATTTAAACATTTTTCCGTTTCCGGTTCGCAGCCATTCTTCATTGACATTAAATTCTCTGCAAATAGAAAGAATTACAGCGTCTGTTGGATTTCTTAAACCAGTTTCGTAATTCGTAACAGTATTTCCTTTAACACCGATTCTTTCTCCAAATTCAACTTGAGTTAAACCATATTCTTTTCTTATCTGTTTTATTCGATTTTTCATTTCAAGCCTCCTTTCAAGATAATTATAACAAAAAAACTCACAAAGTCAATATTAACTATTGCATTATAGCTCTCGTTGTGATATATTAAACTCACAAAGTCAAATAGAAAGGAGATGAGAACAATGAGACAGGTATATGTACTTGATGAACTCGAAAGCACATATGCAGGCAAGGCTTATGCGGAATATCAGCGTTGCAACAGTCAGAAAGCTTCAGATTTAGAAAAAGAAGTTAAAAACTTAGTGGCTGAATATAATCTGACTGCTACAGTCGCTAAAGGTTTTTTGGAATACATGAAATTGGTTATTGACGGCTGTTCATATATTCCGAAAGAGAAATAACCTCAACAGAGTGTTCGTTTAAAAGGAAATCTCCGTCTGGGATTTCTTTTGAAAGTTTAAGCATTGCAATCATTTTATCTGAATATGGATATTCTTTTCCGCAGTTAGGGCAAATAATTTTATCGGAATTAATGTCTTCGTTTACAGTGTATGTGCAATGACAAGGACAAGAAACCTTGATTTTAACGAACATTTGAATCACCTCCTTATTATTCAATAAGGAAATTATATCACAGAAAGGAAGTGAATTGAATGAGTGAAAAGGAAAAGGAAATCATCAAGAAGTTATCCGATACAATACCAAAACTTGATGATAGCAAGAAAAATTACATTCTTGGTGTTGCCGAGGGAATGGCAATGGTAAGAGAGAGTGAAAAGACAGAAGGAAAGGAGTAAGAATGAGGAAACCATATGTAATCAACAGTGATGGCGAGTTCAAAACATTACAGGATTGCGTAGAGCAGATAGCATTGGGTATCGCTGATGATGTGGAAAATGGTGAAAAAACCGAGAAAATACAGGGCGAATGTAAAATCCTCGATTCTCTCACCAATGCTTTGATGGCAATTAAATCTTAATAGCCATTACGAAAAGGATTACTGATTGCTGTAACTTTAGCAGGCTGTGATTTGATAGTGCTTATAAATTCATCATAGTATTTGCGGTACTCTTCTTTGAATTTAGGTGCATCACCTTGATAACCACATATTTTAGCCAGAGCATAAAGTTCAGCGAGTTTTGAGTTATCCATTAAATTTATCACCTCTTTTCTATTAGGATAAGAGGATTATAGCACAAACGGATTAGAATTTTTGATATTGATGCAATAGAAAAGTGATGGTAGCGGTAAATAGTTACAAACTTTTATTCAAACATCATTAGTTCTTTTTGACAGGGATAGCGCCCTGTTCGTATCAAGTGTGAATTACCTACCGATTGGCAGTTTTGTCTTTAGCATATTTATTTAATTCTATTGATATAGAAATAAGAGTATACAGGGTGCAGAAGTCTAAACCACAGAAGTATGAGCCGACCACTGATATACACAATGCTATGACAGTATCCATACAATCTCCTTTCGGAAAGTGTCTACCATCACTTCTCTATTGTATCAATAAATATAAAGTTCTACAAGTTACAGCAGATAGGAATGAGCAGAATTGCTCAAATGCGCCTTAAAAGGAATATATCACACATTATTTAGAAAGGAATGTTTATGGAGTTACAGATTTTTAGCAATTCAGAGTTTGGAGAAATCCGAACTATTACTAAAGATAATGAACCTATGTTTTGCTTGGCTGATGTATGCAAGGCATTGGAAATATCAAATGTAGGAAATGTTAAGCAGAGGTTATCTGAAAAGGGTATCCATACTGCGGACACCCTTACAAAGGGTGGAATGCAGAAAATGACATTTATTAGTGAAGCTAATCTTTACAAGACAATCTTTCAGAGCCGTAAAGAAAGTGCGGAAAGATTTACAGATTGGGTTACATCAGAAGTTCTTCCGTCAATCAGAAAAACAGGAAGTTACAGTAAGCCTTTGACAACATCTGAACAGATTAGATTATTAGCACAGGGCAACACAGAACTCACAGAGAGAGTTGATAAGGTTGAAGATAAGATAATCAGTATCGAAGAAGAGACTCCGCTTTACGGCTGTGAGATTGAAGAAGTGCAGAAACATGTTAGAAAGAAAGGAATTGAAGTACTTGGCGGAAAGGACAGCAATGCGTACAAAGACGGTGGTATTCGCGGTTCAGTATATTCTGATATATACAAGCAGTTAAAACGCGAATTCGGGTGCGTGGCGACATACAAGAGTATCAAAAGAAAATACTTGGCTGATGTACATGAATTCATTGACACCTATTTGTTGCCAATAGCACTTGCTGAAGTGGTACATGATACAAACATGTAGGAGAAGATATGAAAGAAAAGATAATTAACATATTCGCAACACTGGCAGGAATCTAAGAAAGTGCAGAACATGTACTTTTACTACAAGTAAGGAGTGTTTATGGAAGAAAGGATAAGAGAAGAGATGCTCAACTTGGGTATTCTATCCAATAAAAGAGGTTACATCTACATAATCGAAGCTGTTAAACGCTTTGGAAATTTCACATCAATGGAAAATATTTACAACAGTATTGCTAAGGCAATGAATAGATCGCCAGCATCTATTGAAACGTCAATTAGAACAGCAATTAAATCAGCTAACCATGATTTATCAGCATGGAAGAATTATGACTGCCTCACAACAAGAGGGGTTATAACAACGATGTATTACAGATGTAAGGAGAATGCCAATGAGTAACATAAAAAGAATTATTAAGCTGAACAGAAACAGACAGAGAGCGTTAAAAGAAAGAAACTTTGGAAAGTTCGCAAGATTCAGTTGCAAGCTACACGCAATTGAAGCCTATGACAAAGTACCAGTTGGAAGTTATGTATTTAAGTAAGGAGAAAAAAGATGGAAAATGCAGTTAATAACAATAATATCACATTAATAGGAGTAGTCGAGAAAGAAGCAGAATACTCACATGAAGTATTTGGTGAGGGATACTACATATTTATGCTCAAGTGTTTAAGAACAAGTGGCAACGAAGATGTGTTACCAGTGATAATATCAGATAGACTTACTGATATTAGAGAAATCAAAGTAGGACAGGCTGTCGCGGTTTTAGGACAGATAAGAAGCTTCAATAAGCATACTGACAATATGAAGAGCAAGCTGATTCTAACAGTTTTCGCAAGAGAATTTGAAGCGCTGACACAGGATTCAGAAGAATTACCATTTGAAGATAATACCAATATGGTTACACTTGACGCTTATATCTGTAAGCCGCCTATATACAGATGTACTCCAAAGGGCAGAGAGATTGCAGATATTTTAGTAGCAGTAAACAGACCATATGGCAAGTCAGATTACATACCATGTATAGCATGGGGAAGGAATGCAAGATTTGTAGGTGGACTTGAAACAGGGGAACATATCCAGATTCAGGGTAGATTCCAGAGCAGGGAATACGCTAAGAAGATAAGCGACAATGAAGTTGAAACAAGAACTGCTTATGAAGTATCGGTAAGCAAGATTGATTATGCAGAGGAGGGCGAAGCTGATGTGTAGTGATATTACAGTTAGAGAGTTAGCAGGTATGACTCTTGATGAAGATGTGGTATGCCAGATATGGACGCCGCAACACGGAACAGTATTTAGCGGTTCGTTTGAAGAAGCTAAGTATTCAGCCTATGCGGATAGGGAAATTGATAATTTCCAAGTTGAAGATGGTGTATTTGTTATGAATATTTAATAAGGAAAGGGTATTGTTTATGAAAACATTTTTAAAAAAAGCGGTTTTAGAAAACTTTATGTGTTACGCACACGCAGAATTTGATTTTTACAGCATAACCAAGATTATAGCCGAGAATGGTGTAGGCAAATCAACAATAGCCACAGCGTATTTGTGGTGCTTGTTTAACTGTGATTATGAGTTAAAGGATAACCCGGTTGTCAGAAGAGAAGTTGACGGAGTATCAGTTGATGATATGGACGTATCAGTTGAACTTACACTTGATGTTGACGGAAAAGAAGTCACTATGAAGAAAGTGCAGAAGAGAACTTATAGCAAGGATGGCAGCAGTTACAAGGATGATAACAAGTATTTCATTAATGATGTTCCTAAGACATTAAAGGACTTCAACGCATATCTTGATGTAGATATGAATGTATTTAAGATGTGCAGTAACATTAACGCATTTCTTAATCAGAAGCCTGCTGAAATGAGAGAATACTTATTTAGTCTTGTTGAGAATGTGACAGACCTTGATATAGCACGTTCTAAGGCTGAATTAGCAGAGTTAGCACCACTGTTAGAGAAATACACAACGGAAGAACTAACTGCTATGAACAAGGCTACAAAGACTAAAATTACTAAAGATTTACCTATTCTTGATGGACAGATTAAGGAAAAAGAAAGAGATATTCAGATTAAGCAGGGCATTAATACATCTGACCTTGAATTGCAGAAGAACAGCCTTAAAGAGCAGATTGCTGATTGCGTGGCAAAACAGACTGATAACGACAAGCTGTTAGCTGAATACGATAAGGCTAGTGCTGATATTCTTGATTTGAAGTTTAAGCAGAGTGATATGGTCCGTAAAGCTAACGAGGACAATATCAAGGTCAGGCGAGAAGCAGAAATAAGAATAGAAAATCTCAATGATGTTATAGAGAACTGTAAGAAAGATATTAAAACAGTAGAAAAAGTTATTGCTTTTAACAATGGAATGGTTACAGGATTGCAAGCAAAACTTGAAGCAATAAGGGTAGAATGGAGCACAGAGAAACAGCGAGAATTTGACGAGAACAGCCTTATTTGTCCTTATTGCAGACAGGAATATTCGGAGGATAAGAAAGAGGAATTAAGGGTTGATTTTAAGACGCACAAAGAAGCTGAACTTAATCGCATTACTGACAAGGGAAATGCAACCAAGGAAGAGCTTGATATTACTAAAGATAAACTTGCAGAAGATGTAAAGAAATCAACCGAATACCGGGAACATTTAGACACATATTCTCACGATATGTTTATTCTTGAAAAGCAGTTATCCGAACTCCCGCAGGAAATTGATGTGACGGCCACAGAAGAATACAAGGCGCTTGAACAGCAGATTGCTGAAAAAGAAGAAGCTATGCACAAGGCTAATGACATATCGGCAGTCAAGGCTGAATTAAAGGCGCAGGAAACAGCCTTAAGGCAGCAGTTAGCAGAATGTGAAAGCCAGATTGCAAAGTCTGATACGGCAGCAGATGAACAGCGGCTTGAAGAATTAAGGGTAGAACAGCGTACACAGGAACAGAATAAGACCAATGCTGAAAAAATCCTTGATTTGCTTGATGAACTGGATAAGGCGAAGAATGAAACATTGTCTGACAGCATTAATAGTCATTTCTCATTAGTTAAGTGGAAGTTGTTTGAACTGAATAAGTCTGGCGGTTACAAGTCGGTTTGCATACCGACAGTTAATGGAAAGTCAATTCTTACCACTATGAGCAACAAGGGCAACAGGATTTTAGGCAGGGTTGATATTTGCAACTCTATCCAGAAGATTAGCGGTATGTCAGTGCCTATTATCTTAGATGATAGCGAGAGCCTTGACAGCACTAATCAGAAGAAAGTTGCTGAAATGGTTGATAGTCAGTTGATTATGCTGATTGTTAATGATAGCGAGAAATTAGAGATTGCGGAGGGATAATATGAAGTGTGAAGACGTATATGTACTTACAGTAAGCGAAGAAGAAGCAGAAGTTATCAAGCGGTTTGTATCGGCAATAGAGAGAATTTCTATCGGCATAGATAATGATGATGTCTGGGATATCATGGAAACTATCACAAACAAACGGACTCCTGGTAATGTAGCAGGCATAAAAATTATATATGAAGAAAGCGAGGAATAATTATGGCAGAGAATACGGCAGTTGCGGAAAAGAAAGCGTTTACCACCTCTTTAAGTGAGTGGAGCAATACAATGACAGGGCTTATCATCAATGATTATAAGGCTGTTGGAATGGATATGGACGATTACGCAAAAGAGTGTGCTATGGAAGCTATGACAAGCATATTTAATCTTGTTAAGAGCAATCCTAAGGTTAATATGTGTAGCCTTGATACAAGCAATTTGAGAGGCATTGTTAAGCGTTGTGCAAGTCTTAAGTTAAATGCTAGTGCATATCCGAGAGAATGTTACTTCCAGTTGCGGAATGTGAACATCGGGAAAGATGCCGACGGAAAAGAAATTTGGCAGCAGCAAGTTGAAATGGGCATTGAAGGAAGCGGCTATGATTCTTTGCTTGTCAACTATGGAAAAGATGTTAAACAGGTATATCCATATTGGGTAATTAAAGAGGGTGACAAGTACATACCACCTAAGCATAAAGGACTTACAGTTACAGAGCCGGAGTGGGAAGAAAACGGATTATCTGATAAGGCAGTAAGGGTTGTATATCCTGTTAAGCTGTTAGACGGCACAGTAACATATCTTTCTGCTGATAGAGACAGTGTTAAGGTAAACCTCTTATCTCATGTAAAGCAGAATATGTTGAATGCTACATTTGGAATTATTACAGGTACTAAAAAACAGTATGGAAAAGAAGTTGCAAGAACTAGATATGATGCAACACCGGAAGAAAAGGCAAAAATTAAAGAGAAAAAGGAAGAAGTTCTCAATGCCTTAAGAGCGTGCAAGACAGTAGATGAAATGCTCGAATGTGAGCTTGCAAGACCTTTTATAAGCGGTGCTTGGCTTGATACTCCGGAGAGCATGATACAGAGAAAAATGTGTAACAATGCGACAAGGAAATACCCTAAGAACTATGACCCAATGGCACGACAGGCACAGGTTGAAATGGACGAGGTGTATCAAGTTGCACAGGCTGAAATTGCCGAAAATGCTAATACTGTTGAGTTTATAGAAGATAAGGCTGATGTAGTTGACACCGCAGCCACAGAAGTAACCGAAGAACAGGCAGAAGATAGCACACTTCCACCATTTATGCAGGAGTAAGCCTATGAAATCAACAAGCTTAGAACAGATGATGGCTGATATGAATAACGGCACTTATGATTTGACTTGCAATGGAGAATGTACTCAGTGCGGTAATTGTTGTAGTAACTTACTTCCTATGACACAAGAGGAAATTGCAACAATCCGCAAGTATATCAAGAAACATCATATTAAGGAACACAGACATAATTATCCGACAGCTACACCAACAATGGATATGACTTGTCCGTTTCTTAATGATGATAAGTCAAAGGAAAAATGCGAGGTTTATTCAGTTAGACCAAGGATTTGCAGAGAGTTTATTTGTTGTCCAAGCAAGAGACCACCTATTAACGATTTGAGCTACAAACTTAAATGCAGGGTGGTTGATGTTAGAAAGGAGTTCTATGAGAATAATTAGCCAGAATGGCAATGTTGATTTGCCTTATGAGAAATTTGTGTTTGGAATAACAAAAGATAACAAAATTGCTTGTTGCAGAGAATGCGTAGCACCGCCATATGAAATCTATAATGGAATTATTGCAGAGTATTCAAGCAAAGAAAAGGCTCTAAAGGCTATGGAAATGTTGAGAGAGCAGTATGAACGGCTTGAAGTTTTCAAAGTCTTAGCAAGTGGGGCTACAGAACATATGGAAAAATCATTAACTTATGAAGAATTGGTTAAATATAACCAATTATATCGTGAAATGAATGTTTTCCAGTTCCTGAAAGATAATGAGGTGGAAGTATGAAATTAACTTGCTTAGGCTCATCATCAGCCGGAAATTGCTATCTGCTAACTTCCAACAGTGGAGAAACACTTATCCTTGACTGTGGAATACCGATTAAGGAAATCAAGAAAGGCTTGAATTGGAATGTCAAAGGTGTTGTGGGTGCGATATGTACCCATAAACACCTTGACCACAGCAAGTCGGTAAAAGATTTTGAAGCTATGGGAATACGAATATCCACTCCATATATACAATACGCACAACACGAGGGCATACATCGTTACCACACGATACCATTTGGCAGTTTTAAAGCTAAGGCGTTTGACCTAACAACAGTAGATGGCAAGTGGACACATACTAACGCAGATGGAACGGAATGCCCTTGTTACGGATTTCTGATAACGCATAAGGAAATGGGTAAATTGCTTTATATAACCGACACAGAGCTGATTAAGTGGCGTTTCAAAGACATAAACCACATTCTCTTAGGTGTGAACTATGACAAGGATTTAGTTGATACCGACAATCCGAAGGCTGATCACGTTTTCAGAGGTCATTTATCCATTGACACAGCTTGCGATTTTGTTAAGGCTAACGATTCAGACAGCCTACAGAATGTCATAATGTGCCATTTATCAAGTGAAAATGCTGATAAGGATAGTTTTATTGCCAAGATGAAAAATGCCGTAAATGGGGCGAATGTAGATATTGCAGAACAGGGTAAGAGTTGGATTTTAAGGAAAGGAGATGAATGCCCGTTTTGAGAATAGAAAAGCTAATTGAATTTCTAAAGGCACATTTTGAAAGTGGAATACAAATGTTTGATACACCGTCAATTATGCCAGATTTCCGAATGCCTATTTATGATAAGGATGACATACTTGTATTGTTTGCACCTGAATATGAATATATCGAGATATACGGCATTTCTGATAAGGAGTTTAAACGAGTTATGAAAGAGGCAGGCGGTTATTAAAATGTGTGTCCGTTTTAGAAAGGAGATTATATGAGTTATAGTAGCTTATATGGAATTAAAGCTGATTATACAGGCGAAATACTTTGTGAGTATGAAAATTCTTGGTGGTTTAGTCCTGTTGTATGGGGAGTGCTTTCGGACAAGACACTCCCTAAAGTTATGGGATATATTCAAAGTGTTACTGGAATGCACGGTGTAGATGTTTGGAAGAAAATAAATACAAAAATGAACAATTCCACAAATACATCAGACCGAATTTGCTGGGAATTAAGCAATCAGCAGATTTTCTTTACAAAAGACAAAGATTGTATTGCTTACAATATCCGCAAATTTGTTGAGCAGAATAAGGACTATGATAAATCTGATGAAGATAATTTATCAGTGTTAGAAAGAGAACATATTATTGAAAGATTTAACGAAATTGCAGATGACATATTCGCTTTAGACGAGAAAGAATATCCTTATTTTGTTTTTAAGAATACTTCTGTTGATGATAATGTGGAATCTTGGTTCAGTGTTTACGATGAAGAAACAGATGATTATGTTGATAAATCAATAAAAGATTGGGATAAGTTCTTAGCGGAATTTGTAATCATTGAAAATGAACAAATCAAGAATTTCATTTCAAATAGAGACTTTCAATATTAAATTTCGAGGTACAGCGAACAATTAAGGAAATTATTACCCTGTGTGGTAGAAAGGAGCAGTAATGGAGAGATTAACAAAGACTTACTCAGATGGAACACACGGAGCTTCTGATAGCTTACCTTGCGGAGAAAACAGTTACGATTATAAGAATTTGCTGATAGAAAGATTAGGCAAATATGAGGACTTAGAGGAACAGGGCAGACTTTTGAAACTGCCTTGCAAGATGGGAGATACAGTTTATGTAGATAACACAATACTCCCAATAGAGGATATGGAGTGTTACGAGGACATTGATAATAAGATTCCATTATATTTTCCGGCACGAGTTGTTTCATTCCGCTTTGCAAAAAGAAACTGGATGAAGATTGCTGTTAAGGCAAAATGGTTACATGAATGGATTGACGATGAGACCGGACCAGAAAGCGACTACATAGAGTGTGAGAAAAATTTTACAATCTTATTGTCAACGATTGGCAAAACAGTATTCCTCGCAAAATCCGAAGCAGAAGCAAAACTGAAAGAATTGAGAGGCGGAGAAAATGAAAGTAGTAATTGACATACCTAAAGATTTCACAAGAGATTATATTGCTGACAAATTCAAAGATTTCTTTTCAAGAGTTATTGCAGATATAGATAACAACGGTCTGTGTGGAAACTATGAAAAAGAAATAGCTGAAATGTTTATAAAAGCATTTGATGAAAGTATAGAAGCTATCAACACTTGTAACTGCCAGCACAACAACAATCAGATAGATAATGAGCCTTGTTGCAGATGTGATAGTAGAAACACCAATGCCGACAGAATAAGAAATATGTCGGATAAAGAGTTGGCAAGTGTACTATTTAGTGGTTGCATTGATTCTATGGATTTAGAAGAGTGCCCTTATGCTAGTGAAGGTGAACTCGATAACAATAAAATTAGAAAAATATGTAAAAAATGCACACTTGATTGGCTTCGGTCAGAAGCGGAATAGGAGAGAATATGGACAGATATTTGTACAAGGCAAAAAGGCTTGATAATGGAGAATGGGTACAAGGATATTATGTAAAAGGTTTAAATATGTATGACAAAGAAGCTTATCTAATATTTGAACCCACCACAATATTTTATTCTAGTGGAGAGACAGACGGATGGAGTGAAGTAGACCCATCCACAATCTGTCAATGCACAGGTTTGAAAGACAAGAACGGCAAGCTGATTTGGGAGAATGATATTCTCCATAATGGAAATTATTTTGTTGTTAAATGGAATGAATCTTGTTCAAGATTTGATATTGTATTAAATAAGTTTCACAATATTCCAATAGGAAAATGGGAGCCAATGATTTGTGATTGGAAAACCAATGATTTTAAAGAATATAGAAAAGCTGTTGACTATGAGGTTATCGGCAATGTGTTTGACAATCCAGAGTTGTTAGAAAGTGAGAAAAAGTAATGAACTATATTTTATTAATTTTATTATTTGTACTCATTGAGTTAGGTATCTCTTTGGTAGAAAGCTTTGTTATATCATGGATAGCTTGTATATTAGGTATTAACATAGCATTTAAGATAATTTTATTTGTGGTATTTATTGTAAATTTGTTTTTGTCTGTAAAAAGAAATTAAGGAGGAAAAGTAATGAATCGTGTAATCCTATGTGGGAGACTGACTAAACAGCCAGAGATTAGATATTCACAGACAGCAAGTGGAAGTATGGCAGTAGCAAGATACACATTAGCTGTTGACAGAGCTTTTAAGAAAGAGGGCGAACAGGCAGCAGACTTTATTAATTGTATTGCATTTGGCAAGAACGGAGAGTTTGCAGAGAAGTATTTGCACCAGGGAACTAAGATTATCGTTGAGGGTAGATGGCAGACAGGCAACTATACTAACAAGGACGGACAGAAAGTCTACACTAATGATTGTGTTGTTAAAAGACACGAGTTCTGCGAAAGCCGTGCTAATCAGCAGAGCAACAATAATGGAATTATGGGCGGTAACAGCAGTAATGACAGCTTTATGGCTATTCCAGATGGCGTAGCTGACGAGGGTCTACCATTTAATTAAGAGGTACAATTATGGATTATAAGAAGTTAAGGCAGGCAAAAGCTATAGAATCAGAGAATCGAAAGCGACTTCTAAAGATAAATCCAAAGCTGAATGACAAAAGTGGAATATATTTTTTGACAAGAACTGACGAAAACAATATCTCATATTTTTATATAGGACAGGCGGTTAGGATTACACAGAGGATGTGCGGACACCTTGTAGGGTATCAGCACATAGACCTATCCCTTAAAAAAAGGGGCTTTTATAGTGATGATAACCCTTATGGGTGGAAACTTAATTTTATCAACTATCCCGAATCCGAACTAGACAAATGGGAACAGTACTGGATTTTGGAGTACACCAAAAAAGGTTATCAATGCAGATACAACAAGACAGCGGGCGGTCAAGGAGATGGTAAAGAAAAGATAAATGAGTTTAAGCCCTCTAAAGGTTATCGTGACGGTATACAACAGGGCAGAAAGAACCTTGCAAGGGAATTATCTAATATAGCAGAAAAGCACCTTAAAATCGAAATCAGAGCGGATAAGGCTAACAATAAGGTGTCGCAGAAGCAGTATGAGAAATTTTTGAGTTTGTTGAAAGTAGGTGAAAGCGAATGACGAGTGCAGAAGAATATTTATCTAAAGCGAATGATGAGTATAAAAAGGGCGAAGAATATAGAGAACTTGCCAATAAACACTTTAATAATTACGCAGAACTCATGGCAATATACAGAATAGAAAGCGTAAACAGAGTTCTTGACTTTATAAGGGATGAATATAGAGCAGGAAGAATTTGCGACCTTGAAACATTATTATGTCATTGTCAAAACAAGCTGAACGGAAATATTGACGGAACAGAATTAGACCTTGACGGACATTTGAGAGGTGTTCCTTTTGAGAAAGTGGGTGAGAGTAATGCTGATACCAACAGTTAAAGCTAAAGAGTTTGAGAAGTTTGGCTTTAAGAAATGCAAGGGCGTATATGGTAAGCATGGTTGTTATTATCTTTGCATTGCCAATGGCATAAAAATGCTTCTTGTAAGCGATGTGTATTTTGGCGTTAATGACTGGGATGATAACGACCCAAGAATCCACAAAGACGCAAATTGCAGATACAGAGACAATAGAACTTACCTTGATATTATCTACGAGTTAATCAAGGCAGATATGCTTAAAAGTGATTGTACGAAAGTGGGTGGTAACGATGAAGATTGAAACTACTGATATTGAAGTTCAGGATTATGTCAAGAAGCTCGTGAACGTAGTTGCTAAGACAATGGTTGATTCATTTGAAAATCTGACTATCGAAGATGTAAATATGTTTAAGTTGGGCTACAACAAGGCTGTTGATGACACTATAAAAGCTATCAAGGAAGAATATGCTTTTACAATCTTAGAGGAAGAAAAGATTGACGAAATAGTAGAACAGTTGAAAGGAGCAAAGTAGAATGAAGATTTTAAGTAAGAAGAAATACAATAAACTCATTGAAGATTTTGAGGAATTGCAGAAAAAGGTCGATGAACTCAAAAGAATAAATGAAAGCCTCGGGAAAAAGCTAGAAGATAAAAAGACAAGTTGCAAAATGAATAGTGGAAAGGACTTCTGCTTTAATTGTGCAAATTCCTACAGATACAAGACATATTGGGATTGCACAGAAGTTGAGCGGTGTGGTTGCTTACTTGATGTTCCTTGCGAGAGCTTCAAAAGAAAAGAAAGCGAGTGATTTAGAGTGAAAAGAAATGATTGCATAGAGGTATTAGACCACTTAAAAGAAAAGCTGAAAGAAAAAGATATAATTGCTGTACAGGATAGTGAAGACGATTATAAATGTCCTGTATGCGGTCAGATTTTTACAGGAGAAGATATTATTAAATACTCTTACAAGTGGTGCTATAACTGCGGTCAGAGAGTAGATTTTACTCTTCCGAGAAACAGATTTAACTAACTAAAAATCAAAGAAAGGAATAGGTTGTGCGCACATAAAACCGAGGTTTCCTTTTGGTGATGAAATGAATAAAAAGAAAATTAAATGCGAGATATATCGTGATTCTATGCAGAATTATAAGAAATATGCAATACCGCCAGCACAGCTGATTATTGCTGATGTGCCATATAATGTTGGCACTAACTTTTATGGTAGTAACCCTATGTGGTACAACGGCGGCGACAATAAGAATGGAGAAAGCAAATTCGCAAAAAAGGCGGCATTTAACTCTGACTTTAACTTTAATCTGTATGAATACTTCCATTTTTGTTCAAAGATGTTGAAGAAAGAGGACAAAAAGAATGTTGCTAGGGGCAGAAGTAGTAATAGTCCTTGTATGATTGTGTTTTGTGCATTTGAACAGTTACAGACACTTATTGCGGCGGCGAATAAACACGGATTTGTGCACTATATACCGCTTGTGTTTTGCAAGAATTACAGTCCACAGGTACTTAAAGCAAATATGCGTATAGTTGGTGCTACAGAATATGCACTTGTACTTTACAGAGATAAACTCCCTAAGTTTAGAAACGGCTTACAGGTTGATGAAAACGGAAAAAATATCAGAGGTACAGGACATATGGTATTTAACTGGTTTACCTGGGATAAAGACAGTAAAGATATTCCTAAAATTCATCCTGCACAAAAGCCTGTGTCGGTATTAAAGAAACTGATTGAGATTTTTACAGACGAGGGAGATGTAGTAATTGACCCTTGCTGTGGAAGTGGTAGCACACTTAGAGCCGCACACGAATTAGGCAGAAGTGCATACGGATTTGAGATTGACAGAAACTTTTACGAGCGTGCTAAAAATGAAATGCTTGTGTTTCCGAAAGACCCGCAAATGAATATTGAGGATTTTATCGGAGGTGTGGAATGACACAGATGAACCTGTTCGACTATTTGCGAGAGCCTATCAGCATAACAAAGCCTATCCGATTGATAGAGTTGTTCGCAGGTTACGGCAGTCAGGCAATGGCATTAAAGAGAATAGGCGCTAAATTTGAACATTACAGAGTTGTGGAGTTTGATAAGTACGCTATTGCAAGCTATAACGCAGTTCATGGCACAGATTTTCCTACAATGGATATAACAAAAGTACACGCTGATGACTTAAATATTGTTGATGCAGACAAGTATTGCTATATAACGACATACTCATTTCCTTGTACTGACCTATCCGTAGCGGGCAAACAAGCCGGAATGTCTAAGGGAAGTGGTACAAGAAGCGGTCTACTGTGGGAAGTTGAGAGAATACTAACAGAAATCAGAGATAGCAACGGAGAATTACCGCAGATATTGTTTATGGAGAATGTGCCACAGGTACATAGTCAGGATAATATGCCCGACTTTAGAAAGTGGCTAGATTTCCTTGAAAGCCTAGGTTACACAAATTACTATCAAGACTTAAATGCTAAAAATTACGGTGTAGCACAAAATCGTGAAAGATGTTTTATGTTTTCATTCCTGGGTGAGTACAATTACCATTTTCCACAGCCTATACCACTCAAAAAGAAGTTGAAAGACTATCTTGAGGATAATGTAGATGAAAAGTATTACATCAACAATGAAAAGGCTCAAAAGCTTATTCAGACGCTAATTGACAATGGCACATTACCAGATACAATCCCTAGCAGAGCAGAGCAGAGCAGAGCAGAGCAGAGCAGAGCAGAACAGACTTGCGTTGACGGAACAATCAATAAGCCACAACAGAGAGAAGTTGCAAACTGTATCAAAGCAAGATACGACTGCGGAATATCAAACTTGCGGTCAGACGGAAACCTTGTTGTTAAGCAATCAAGCAACGCAGATTGAAAAGCAAATTGATATTGCAACAACTCTTATGGCGAGGGATTATAAAGGTTTTGGGAATCAATCTATGAATGGAGTAATTGAATGGAAGTATTAGGAAGCATATATACAGAAGTTTCAGACAGATTTCAAAAAGGCATTATCGGGGGGTATTTCCCGGTGTGTAAAAGCTGAAAAACACGATTTAGGAGTAATTATGGCAGATGTAAATGTAATAGGCTCTCTTGAAGCAAAATTTGAGAGTACCAACAGAATTTATGATGTGGGGGGGTGTAGTCCAACATTGAGTACAATGCAAGGTGGCGGTCAAGAGCCGAAAATCCTTGAAAGTCAGATAGTTGCAATGCGTGGCAGAAATCCCGATAATCCGTCCGACAGGTCCGCTGGTAGCCCAACAGAACAAAGGTTAGAGGTAAATACGCAAGGCACAAGTAATTGCCTAACAAGTGTTCAAAAGGATAATCTTGTAATGGAAAATGTGATTGCAATAGACGAACAAAACATGAGTGCAAAATCAGACGTTTTCGGAACACTCACAACTGGCGGAAGTAGTCCAAAGCACAATAACAGAGTTGCAATTAAGCAGAACACAACAGGCAAATATATTTGTCCTAAATACCGCATACGAAAATTAACGCCAAGAGAATGTGGCAGGCTTATGGGAGTATCGGACGAGGACATATCCAAAATGGCAGCAGTAAACAGCAACACGCAACTATACAAGCAGTTTGGAAACAGTATAGTTGTAGATGTTATGTGTGCTATGTTTAAGAATTTGAATATCAAGCAAGGAGATTAACTATGACAGACGATACAAAACAGGAAATACAAATAGTCCTTGACTTGCTAAAAGGTAGCCTTACAAGAAATGGTGTAAGTATGGCAACGGACAGAGAGGGCAACTTGATGTTCTTTGATACATCTGTCTATGTCAGGAGCAAAGGCAAGGAGCTTGACGGATTTAGGGTTAATATTAACGATTTAGTGAAGTAACAATGTGACAGAACTTGAAGAGGTAATTATGACAGGCAATTTTATTAAAATTGACAGAAAGATTTTAAAGTGGGAATGGTGGAGCGATATTAATACATTCAGACTTTTTATGTATATGTTGATAAGTGCCTATTGGAAAGACGGAAATTATAAAGGCAAGATAATTGAAAGAGGGTCTTTCCCCTCTTCAATATCTGAATTATCAAAAGAAACTAATTTGTCTGTAATGGAAATTCGCACCTCGCTAAAACACTTACAATTAACAGGCGAAATAACAAGCAAAGCAACAAACAAATTCACGATATTTACTGTGGTTAACTACAATTTGTATCAAACGGATAACAAGCAAGACAACAAACAAATAACAAGCAACTTAACAAACAATCAACAAACAGATAACATTCTATTAACAAACTCTATATTAAAAGAAAGTAAGAATGAAAGAACGGAAGAAATTAAAAAAGACAAGAATATAGAAAAAGATATTGATAAATCAATATCCAAAAAGAAAAGCTATTATCCCAATGATGAATTGCTTGATGAAGCATTTAACGAATATGTGACAATGCGCAAGAGAATTAAGAAGCCTCTATGCACCGACAAGGCATTTCATAGGGCTATGAATACTCTTGAAAAGCTATCAGGCGGAGACAATGATTTGGCAGTTAAAATTCTTAATCAATCCGTAGACCATTGTTGGCAAGGACTGTTTGAGTTAAAAAGCGACAGTAAGCAAGATAGGCAGGGATTTGGCAATGGCATTGATTGGAGTAAAGTGTAAAGGAGCGTGATAACGATTGACAAGAGAAGAAACGGTTGAAATAATTCATATCATTTGTGATTGCTACCCGAATTTCAAACCTGAAGACTTATCAAGGACAATTGATGCGTGGCAAGTGATGTTAGAAGAATATAGTTGCGAGCAAGTGGCTGCTGCTTTAAAAGCATATATTACATCTAATACAAGCGGATTCGCACCAAGCGTGGGAGAAATCGTTGCTAAAATACAACTTGTATCACAGCCACAAGAACTTGACGGAATGACGGCGTGGGGATTAGTTAGCAAGGCTTTAAGGAATGGTACTTATGGGGCGGTTGAAGAATTTAAAAAACTACCGCCACTTGTCAGGCAGGCGGTTGGTATGCCAGATAACCTTAAAAACTGGGCGACAGCAGATTATCAGACGATAGAAACAGTAATACAATCAAATTTTCTAAGAACTTACGAAACAGTTGTTAAGCGTGCGAATGAAATAAATCGTATGCCAGACAGTATCAAATCACTTATTGAGAAAACGAACGTAAATTCGTACAAGGTTCAAATCGAGCAAAAATTCCAAAGAGATATAAATGCACTTACAATTGAAGAAAAAGCCGTTAATGACGAAAATACAAAGTCAGAAAATTATTGTGAAGCACCTCAAGATATTCAAGATAGAATTGACAGAATGAGAGGTTGATTTTAGTGGAAGCAACGCCAATTAGTCCACAAATGAGAATGTACTATAAGCGGAAAGAGGCAGGATTATGCGTTGAATGTGGGAAGCCACTTAATGGAGAAAAACTTAAATGCAGAGATTGCCGAGAAAGAATTAACGCAAACAGGAAAGAACTTGTGCACTGGTATCAAGATAATGGCATATGCCCTGAATGTCGGCAGAATAACCTTATGGGAGATGAAAGGGTTTGCCTTGAATGTTCTGCAAAGAGATATTCTCAAAGAATCGCTAGATACAATATTAACCCCGAAGAGTTCAAGGCAAGAGATAGGCTTGAACAGAAGAAAATCAGAACAAGACGAGCCGAAAAGGGAATGTGTGTTAAATGTGGTAAAGTTGAGGCAGATGATGGGTATAAAACTTGTACAAAATGCCGCATTAAAGCAAGGGATATGAAACGTAATAAGCAAAAAGATTGTAAGGTTGAACAACAACGAGAATGGGTTACCAATGGCAGATGTTGGTTATGTGGCAAGCCTGCATTTAATCATACTAAATTATGTAAAATACATTACAATAAATCCCTTGAATATGTCAGAAAAAGTGTAGAAGTGAGGCGTAAAAATGAGCAAGCTAGAGCAAAAAAGATTTCAAGAACAAATGATGAGAGTTCAATTAAACAGGCAGAAGAATAAAGAAAATAAAGAAATGTTTGGTAATGCCTTAACAATTCTGCTATGGGTGCTACATGACAAGTTCGGATTCGGTAATAAGCGATTGGAGCGGCTTATTGACGAAATCAATAAATTTAATGAAGATTTCAATGCAGGACTTATAGACCCGAAAGAGCTTATTGAACAGCTGGAAGAAGAAACGAAAATTAAAATTAAATATTAAGGAGAATGGCTTTATGAAATTTTCAGATTTTACAAAGCCAGAACTTGAAAAAATAATTGAAAATGCCAATTTTACCGAGGAAGAAGTGAGAATATTTATGCTTCTTTCTCGGAATTTTGCACAAAAGGAGATAGCACACAGATTGTCAATGTCTACAAGAACATTAGAAAGACGGGTGAGGAATATTAAGAATAAGATTGAGAGGGTGGTAAATGAGTGGAACTAACAGACAAGGAATTGTTGAATTATGTACTAGAGAATGGTATTATCTCTCGTGACGATGTTCAAAAACAAATTGAAATGAACGAAAGGAAAAAATATTTAAAAGCACACAATAATGAAATCTGGCAAGGAAAGGATAAAAAGTGGTATACATACTTGCCAGACGAAAGCACATCAAGCGGCAGAAAGCTGCTAAAGCGTTCAACGCAAGAGTCTCTTGAAGATGGAATTGTGGAACACTACAAGAAACTTGCTAATGAACCTTTAGTTAAGGCTGTATTCAAGGAATGGGTAGACCAAAAACTTGAATATCACGAAATCAAGAAGCAATCATATGATAAGTATAATGATAACTTTGCCAGATTTTTCACTAATGAAGCATATCACATGGCAGATAAGAAAATCAAGTACATTACAGAAGATGACTTAGAATGCTTTATTAAGACTGTTATTGCCGAATGTAAGCTTACACATAAGGCATATTCTGATATGCGAATCCTTATTAATGGCATTTTTAAATATGCCAAGAAAAAGGGGTATACTAATCTAAGTATCACACAATTTATGGGAGACTTGGATTTATCACGCAGAGCTTTTACTAAAAATGTGAAAAAGAAAGAGGAACAGGTGTATTTCGAGGATGAAATTCCAAGAATCACAGAATACCTATGGCAACGATATGATATAAGGAGCCTGGGATTATTACTTATGTTTGAGTGTGGAATGAGAGCTGGCGAGTTATCATCACTTAAGTTTTCTGATATTCACAACACTGTACTGAAAGATGGAACTATTAAGCATTATATTTCTATACAAAGAACAGAAATTAAGGTCAGAGATGAAAATGGGAAATGGGCTAAGATAGTAAGCGACTATCCTAAATCTGACGCAGGATTAAGAGATATAATTATTCCAGATAAAGCTGTAAATACTGTTAAGGCAATTCGCAGATTAAATCCTTTTGGAACTTATATGTTTGAAGAAAAGGGAGAGCGTATAAAGGAACAAGCATTTAACAGAAAGTTGCATAAGATATGCAAGGCACTAGACATTAATTATCGTTCCACGCACAAAGTCCGCCGGGCATACAGTGTTGCATTGTATGATAATTGCGTGAGTGACACTGTTATAACAGAAATGATGGGGCATACAAGCATTGAGACAACAAGAAAATATTACATTTACAGTAATAAGACTGATAGAACTAAGATTGAGCAAGTTAATAATGCTATCAATTATTAGGATTTTGATTACAAAGTAATCAAAGTAATCAAGGCACAAAGCCAGAAGCCCAGTAATAGAGCGGAATAAGGAAGTAGTCAATGCAGTTCGATTCTCTCATCCCCTGCTGTTTAAAGGATTTAAGTTGAATTTCAGCTTGAATCCTTTTTTTGCATTTAAAAACTTTAATTATAAAGCTAATTAAGCGAAATAAAATAATGATGAGGAGATAATCATGAATGAAACTAAATATGAGCATATAGTACACCCATTTCCACCTCTGTATAACAGTGAATCAAGAATACTTATACTTGGAAGCCTGCCTTCAGTTAAGTCAAGAGAGCAGATGTTTTTTTATGGACATCCGCAGAACAGATTCTGGAAAATGATTAGCGGAGTATTCAAAGAGGCAGTTCCACAGACGATAGAAGAAAAGAAGGCATTTATGTTAAAGCATAATATTGCAATGTGGGATACGATATACAGTTGTGACATAATTGGTTCTAGTGACAGTAGTATTAAGAATGTTGTGCCAACAGATTTAAAAAGCATTATAGATAATTCTAAGATTGAAAAAGTAATATGTAATGGGAAAACATCAGGGAAATATTATGAAAAATATCAGATGAAATATCTGGGAATTAAACCAGACATTCTTCCCTCAACAAGTCCTGCAAATGCTGCATATTCATTGGGGAAACTTGTTGAGATATGGAAGAAATCTATAATATATTAGATTTTTAATTATTTTTCAGGTTTAACAACATTAAGAGGCATCATAAGATGATCTATAAGGATGCTATAAGCTTTATCACCATTACCAGCTTTGAGATAATCAAAATTCATGTCATGGGCTATGGCTTTCACAGAAATCCCTGATATGCTTGCAACAGCAATCCTTGGTCTTACAGACAACAAGATACTTATATTTGAAAAGTGCGGGCTGTCAGTTTGGTGGTCCGCGTCTTTTGATTTGCCAATAAATAAATACTATGATATCATTAATTATTATGTGGAAAAGGAATGATTAATATGGAAAATGTTGTTATAAGAAACATGAAAGAAGAAGATTCAGCTGAAGTCCTTGAGATGATGAAGGTATTTTATGCCTCGCCAGCACTGCTTTCAGATCCTTCAGAGGATGTTATGAAAAGGGATATTGCAGATTGTCTTGGAGATAATCCATTTATAGAGTGTTTTGTGTTCGAGAATAACACAGGTGTCATCATGGGTTATTCAATGGTTGCACACAGCTATTCTACTGAATGTGGTGGTAATTGTGTGTGGGTTGAGGACATATATATTAAGCCGGATTACAGAGGAAAGAATATTGCAGGTGAGTTCTTTGAACATCTTGACAATATGTATGGAAAAGAAGCTGTAAGATTCAGACTTGAGGTCGAAGAAGAGAATGAAAGAGCAGTGAAAGCATACAAGAAGGCTGGATTTGAGAGACTCGGTTATGTGCAGATGGCTAAGGATTACTAATTGGAGTTGTTATGAATAATAGTTATAATGAAAGAAGCATGAAGATAATTGACCTTAAGAAAACCATTTTAGAGGATAATGACGTTGATGCTGACAGATTAAGAGAAGAGTTAAAGAAGAAAAATGTATTCTATATGAATGTCATGTCAAGTCCCGGTTCGGGTAAGACTACAACTATTGTTGGTACAATTGAAAGACTTAGGAAACATTTTAATATAGGTGTAATGGAAGCAGACATTGATTCGGATGTTGATGCACTTACTGTTGCTAAGGCAGGAGTGTCAGCAGTACAGCTGCACACAGGCGGAATGTGTCATCTTGATGCTGATATGTCAAGACAGGGAATGGCTGCGTTAGAAGCTGAAGCAGATAATACACTTGATTTTATTATACTTGAGAACGTTGGTAATCTTGTGTGTCCGGCTGAGTTTGATACAGGCGCATGTCTTAATGTGGCAATTCTTTCAGTTCCGGAAGGAGATGATAAACCGCTTAAGTATCCGCTTATGTTTGAGAAGTGTCAGGTTGTGATTATTAATAAGATTGATTCCATGCCGGCATTTGATTTTGATATGGATAGGGTTAAGGATAATATTGCAATGAGAAATCCGGAAGCAGTAGTTTTCCCTGTTTCTGCAAGAACAGGAGAAGGAATGGATGCATGGTGCGAATGGCTAAAAGACAATGCAGCACAATATTTAGGAGAGAACCAGAATGGGTAATGTAAGAGTAATTGATGTACATCAGAGTGTTTATGCAGTTAATGATGAGATAGCTGCTAAGACAAGGGCAAGGCTTAAGGAAGAGAAAACATTTATGGTTAATCTTATGTCAAGTCCGGGAGCAGGTAAGACTACGACTCTGATAAGAACGGCTAATATGTTAGGAGACAGATATCGTATAGGTGTAATGGAAGCAGATATTGATTCTTCTGTTGATGCTGAGAAGATGGCGGCAGCAGGGGTTACTTCAATTCAGGTGCATACAGGCGGAGAGTGTGCGATGGACGCTCATATGACCATGCAGGCACTTGATGAATTTGACACAGACGGGCTAGACCTTCTTGTTATGGAGAATGTCGGTAATCTTGTATGTCCGGCTGAGACAGATACAGGTGCATCATGCAATGTTGTTATTCTTTCGTATCCTGAGGGTGATGATAAGCCACTTAAGTATCCCCTTATGTTTGAGGTGTGTCATGTAGTTCTTATCAATAAAATAGATACTAAAGAGTATTTTGATTTTGATGACAAAGCAGTTGTTGAAAGAATTCACGAAAGAAATCCATTGGCAAAGGTGTTTTTCGTATCAGCTAAGACTGGCGAAGGCTTTGAAGAATGGATAAGCTGGCTTGACAATAATATTAAGGAATGGATTGGAGGTACAGTCTGATGGTAGACAGTCGTAATTTTAAAAAACAGAATCAGAAAGGACAGGGATTAAAGAAGCATAAGTGGATTCCGCTTGTTGTTATCGTAGTGCTTGCACTTGTACTTATTCTTATACAGTATTTTATGATTGATATACTTATGGCAGTCAACACAAAATAGTTCATATATTCATGAATTTGGAAAGATTTAATAATCCCCAGCCCTGCAGATTATCTGGCAGGGCTTTTTTAGTACAGCATGAATGGAGCCTTTTCTTTATCTCTTTAGGAGACATGTCTTTTTTTATCAGAACATCTGCAATTGCACCTGAAACAACCGGGGCAGACATGGAAGTTCCACTTTTTACAGAATATCCGCTAACGGAATTATTGCACGACCTGATATATGAACCATTTACAATAAGCTCTGGTTTTACTATACATTCACTGGTTGGACCTCTTCCTGAATAGAAATCTTTGCCATCCGGGGAACCGACTGTGATAATTTTTTTGCAGGTTCCGGGGATTGCAACAGTCTGTCGTCCAGGCCCTTCATTTCCAGCGGCTGCGACAACAATTATATTATTGTCCCAAAGCTTTTCAATTGCTTTTTCAAGAGCAATGAGATTTTCCTTTTCGCCAAATGTGGTTGCACCGAAGGATATATTGACAACTCTTATATTCAAATCTTTCTGATGGGAGATTATCCAGCCAGCAGCATCTAAAACATTTTCTATCCTGCCATTACCAAGTCTGTCTAATACCTTGATTCCGGCAAGGCAGGCAGAAGGACAGATGCCTCTTATTCTGCCGTGGCTTGCATAACCGCTGCCAGCGATAATTCCACTTACATGGGTGCCATGTCCACAGTCGTCATAAGCATTTTTTCTGCCATTGACAAAGTCCTTGAAAGCTACTATACGGTTTTTGAAATCTATATGAGGATATATTCCTGAATCTATTACAGCAACAGTGATTAATTTATTCATAATAATTATTTTCAGAACATAATATATATATTTTAGTATATTCAGATTAGGTGGTTTAGTGCGGTTATATTACAGGGATTAGATGTGACTGATTATTCATTTACTTTCTTATAATTAATTGATATAATTTAAATATAAAAATTATGGAGGTACTTTAATGAAACAGTTAAATGAAAAAGTTGCTATTGTAACAGGAGCAGGCCAGGGAATAGGTAAAGGAATTGCTCTTTGTCTTGCAAAAAGAGGGGTTAAGGTTATTGCAACGGGACGTAGAGTAGAGCCAATTGAGCAGACAATTGCAGAAATTAAGGAATTAGGAGGAGAAGGCTTCGCCATGACATGTGATTCAGCAGACAGAGCAAGAGTTGAAGAGGTTGTTAAGGCTGCTGCAGAAAAGTATGGAACAGTTGATGTTGTAGTAAATAACGCACAGGCTATTGTTCCTTCTGCTCCAGTTGAAGAAACTTCTTATGATAATATGCTTAAGGCATGGCAGAGTGGTGTAATTGGTTCGCTTAACTATATGCAGGCTGCATTCCCTTATATGAAGGAACAGCATGAAGGAAGAATTATTAACTTCGCTTCTGCAACAGGTATGTTTGGTATTGCAGGACAGTTAGCTTATGGTTCTAACAAGGAAGCATTAAGAGGTATGACTAAGATTGCAGCTAAGGAATGGGGACAGTATGGTATATGTGTCAATATCGTTCTTCCAGGAGCTGAATCACCAGCAGCTAAGGCATGGGCTGAGAAGTTTCCAGAGGAATATGCGAAGCAGGTTAATCTTAATCCTATGAAGCGTTTTGGTGATCCAGAGACAGATATTGCTCCAGTCATTGCATTTTTAGCAGGTCCGGATTCATGCTATTTTTCAGGACAGAGTGTGATTGTTGATGGTGCTAATTCTATAATGCCATAATGGCTATATACATATTGAAATAATTTGCTTTTTGGCGGTTCATGGAATATAATATTTACATCAATAATAATCGTGTATGAGAGGTTTATGTTATGGATAATAAGAGAATTGTAGTTGCCTTAGGAAGAAATGCATTTGGAGAAACATTTCCAGAGCAGCAGCAGAATGTTAAGAAAGCAGCAGTGGCAATAGCTGATCTTGTAGAAGCTAAGTATCAGGTTGTTATTACACACAGTAATGGACCACAGGTTGGTATGATTCAGACAGCAATGACTGAGTTTGCAAGACTTGAGCCTGATGACAGAACAGTTGCTCCTATGTCTGTATGCGGAGCCATGAGTGAAGGTTATATTGGATATGATCTTCAGAATGCCATAAGAGAAGAGCTTATTAACAGAGGAATATATAAGACAGTTTCAACTATTATTACTCAGGTAAGAGTTGATCCTTTTGATATTGCTTTCAGTGAACCATCTAAGGTTATTGGTAGATATATGTCTAAAGAAGAAGCTGATGCTGAAGAAGAGAAGGGAAATTATGTAGTTGAAGAAGAGCCAGGTAAGTTCAGAAGAATAATTGCTTCACCTATGCCTATTGATATATATGAGATTGATGCTGTCAAGGCATTACTTGATGCAGATCAGGTTGTTATTGCAGCGGGCGGTGGTGGAATTCCTGTATTACAGCAAGGTTCACATCTTAAGGGTGCAAGTGCTATTATTGAAAAGGATTATACAGCTGCCAAGTTAGCAGAGCTTGTTGGAGCAGGAACATTACTTTTCCTTACAGCATATGACAAGCTTACTATAGGAAAGGGTACACCAGAGGAGAAGGTATTTGATACAGTTTCTGCAACAGATCTTCATCAGTATATTAAGGATGGTCACTTCCCGGCAGTTACAACTTTCCCTAAGGTTGACGCATCTATCAGATTCGTAACAGCAGATAAGGAAAGAAAGGCTGTTATTGCTAATCTTGAGAAGGCTAAGGAAGGTCTTGCTGGAAAGACAGGAACAACAATTACAGCGTAATATTTTACTCATAATATCAAATAAGGCACGGACATGAATGTCCGTGCCTTATTTGCAAATACAAATTTAAATATTAAGCAGCTTCTTTAACTCCGTTGCCAAAGAAATCTTCATACCATACAAGGAACATGTAAATTGTCCATATCTTACGTGAATTATCGGCCTTACCTTCTTTGTGGTCATCAAGATATTTAACAATCTCATCAGTGTTAAAATACTTTTCAGCAGCTTCACTTGTGAAAGCCTTTTTAATCATATTGTAGTACTTCTCATCCTTGAGCCAGATTCTGATAGGAACAGGGAATCCAAGTTTCTTCTTCTCAGCAACCATGTCTGGAAGATGTCTATGGGCAGCCTGTCTCATGGCATACTTGGTATTACTCTTGTTAACCTTGTACTTAGTTGGAATAGTACGGGCAACATTGAATACTTCCTTATCAAGGAAAGGAACTCTTACCTCAAGAGAATGAGCCATACTCATCTTGTCAGCCTTAAGTAAGATATCGCCTATCAGCCAGAAATTGATATCAATATATTGCATCTTAGTAACATCATCCTTATCAGCAACCTTATCATAGAAAGGCTTTGTAAGTTCCTTATGGTCATACTTGCCGGTAGGATTCTTTAATATCCTGGCACGCTCTTTTTCATTGAACATGAAAGCATTACCTATGAATCTTTCTTCAACTGTCTTGCTTGCTCTGTTCAAGAAGCTTTTTCCCTTGAATTTGAATGGGATAGCGTTGGCAATATTGGCAAGTCCTTTTCTTAAGCCCTTAGGGAGCTTCTGAAATTCTGCAAGGTCAAGTGGTTCTCTGTAAATGTTATATCCACCGAAGAACTCGTCAGCACCTTCACCTGACATGGCAACCTTTACATGCTTGGCTGCTGTCTGGCTTACAAAGTAAAGTGCAATGGCAGCAGGGTCAGCTAAAGGCTCGTCCATATGATACTGGATTTTAGGAATTGCAGCCCAGTATTCTTCACTTGAAACAAGCTTTGAATAATTGTCAATCTTAATCTTGTCAGATAAAGCTTTGGCATAGTCAATCTCGTTGTATTTTTCATAATCAAATCCAACAGTAAATGTTTTGTCACCGTTAAATGTAGCAGCAACATAGCTTGAATCAACACCGCTTGAGAGAAATGAACCAACCTCAACATCACTGATCTTATGGTGTTCAACTGAATCATGCATGACATCGTCGATTTCATCAACAAATTCATCTAAAGACTTGCTCTCATCAGCATCAAATGTTGGCTCCCAGTATCTTTCAATGTTAAGCTCGCCTTTGTGGAATGTAAAGCAGTGACCAGGCATCAACTTGAATATTCCTTTGAAAAATGTTTCATCAAGTACTGAGTACTGGAATGTGAGATAATTCTCAAGTGCAACAGGATTAACCTCTTTCTTATAAGCAGGATGCTCTAAGATACTTTTAATCTCTGAACCATATATCATGTTGCCGTCTGCAACTGTGTAGTAGAAAGGCTTGATTCCGAAGAAGTCTCTTGCTCCAAAAAGAGTTTCTTTTTCACTGTCCCAGATTACGAATGCAAACATTCCACGAAGCTTGTTAAGCATGTCCTTGCCATACTCCTCGTATGAGTGAATGAGAACTTCAGTATCTGAATTGTTAGCAAATACATGACCTTTCTCAATAAGGTCTTTTCTTAAATCCTGATAGTTATATATCTCACCGTTAAATGTTATTACTATCTTCTTATTTTCGTTAAACATAGGCTGGCTTCCGTTATCAAGGTCAATGATAGAAAGTCTTCTAAAACCCATGTATGCTTTATCATCAATGTATTTACCAGCACTGTCAGGGCCTCTGTGAATAATTTTGTTCATCATGCGTTCAAGAACAGCATCACCATCAGCCAAGTATCCAGTAAAACCTGCGAATCCACACATGTATCTGTACCTCCATAATTATGACTGCACAATCTGTGCATTGTTAAATGTAGTGTGTAAAAATTACTTATGAATTATAACAAAGTAATCAGGCTAATACAAGTCAGTTTCTGTTTACAAAATATTTGAAATAAATTATAATAATTAATCAGGTAAGAAAAAGAAAGAGAGGTTCTTTATATTATGGACAAAATTAAGATGACAACTCCACTTGTAGAGATGGACGGAGATGAGATGACAAGAGTATTGTGGAAGCTTATCAAGGACGAGCTGCTCACTCCTTTTATTGATCTTAACACAGAATATTATGATTTAGGTCTTGTACATAGAAATGAGACTAATGATCAGGTGACTATAGATTCAGCAGAAGCTACTAAGAAGTATGGTGTTGCAGTAAAGTGTGCAACAATTACGCCTAATGCAGCAAGAATGACAGAATATAACCTTAAAGAGATGTATAAGAGCCCTAATGGAACAATAAGAGCCATGCTTGATGGTACAGTATTCAGAGCTCCTATTATCGTTAAGGGTATTGAGCCATACGTTAAGACATGGAAGAAGCCTATCACAATTGCAAGACATGCGTATGGTGATGTGTATAAGGCATCTGAGATGAAGGTTTCTGAGGCTGGTAAGGCAGAGCTTGTATTTACTAATGAGGCTGGTGAAGAGACAAGAGAGCTTATTCATAACTTTAAGGGCGCAGGAGTTCTTCAGGGAATGCATAATCTCAACGATTCTATCGAGAGCTTTGCAAGAAGCTGCTTTAATTTTGCGCTTGAGACAAAGCAGGATCTCTGGTTTGCAACTAAGGATACAATCTCTAAAAAGTATGACCATACATTTAAGGACATATTTCAGGAGATATTCGATGCTGAGTATAAGGATAAGTTTGAAGAAGCTGGCATAACATACTTCTATACTCTTATAGATGATGCAGTAGCAAGAGTTATCCGTTCAGAGGGTGGATATATCTGGGCTTGCAAGAACTATGATGGAGATGTTATGAGTGATATGGTAGCCACAGCATTTGGTTCACTTTCAATGATGACTTCTGTTCTTGTATCACCTAATGGATACTATGAGTATGAAGCTGCACACGGAACAGTACAGAGACATTATTATAAGCATCTTAAGGGTGAAGAAACATCTACTAACCCTATTGCTACTATATTCGCATGGACAGGCGCTTTAAGAAAAAGAGGAGAGCTGGATAATATTCCTGAGCTTGGAAAATTTGCTGATACTCTTGAGCGTGCATGCATTAAGACTATTGAAGATGGAAAGATGACAAAGGATCTTGCACTTATTACAACAATGGAGAATCCTGTAACACTTAATACACAGGATTTCATCAGTGCAATAAGAAAGACTCTTGAGGAGCTCCTTTAATTAAGGGGAGAATTTTCCATTTAATGATGGAGGGTACATTATGTCACATATAATGGGTATAACATTTAGAAGTATGAATATAAGCCAGCTTGTTATATGGTTTTTTATATACAGCTTTCTTGGATGGTGTATGGAATGTGTGGTTATCAGAAAGCAGCTTGGTTACTGGGAAAACAGGGGCTTTGCCAAGCTGCCGTTCTGTGTAATATATGGTTTCGGGACACTGATTGCTTTTAATATTTTTAAGCCAATAGAGCATAATTATATTGCACTATATATTTTTGGATGTATATGTGCTACAGCATTTGAGTACCTTACAGCACAGGTTATGTTAAAACTGTTTGGTGAAGTGTGGTGGAATTATGATCATCTTAAGTTTAATTACAAAGGCATCATATGCTTACAGTCAACACTTGCCTGGGGGTTTGTTGCCGTATTTATATTCGGATTTTTGAATAAGTTTGTGGAGCGTTTTGTATTCTCAATCGATTGCAGGATTGCCAGTGTTATGGCAATGATTCTTGTCTTTTCATATACTGCGGATTTTATGCAGAGTTTTTCGGAAAGTCTTAATATGCAGAATATGGATATCAGAGCGGAGATGAGAAAGTTTATTAAGATGTTTCACAGATAATCAGCATCTTATTGACAATTGATTCGGGGATAATTATATGATTTTTAAAAAGTTACGAAACAATTTTAGTCTTTTAATTGACAGCAGCAGGCATGTATGGACATTTGAACTGGCATACAAGCTTGTTGCTTTTGCTGTTATATTCCCTATTGTTTTATTTGCAATTAATTTTCTTATGAAGATAGCAGGAGTGAACTATCTTACTAATGAATATATTCAGAGAGCAATGACTCACCCTGTAGTCATATTTGCAATTTTTCTTGCTATGGGTATATTTGTATTCTATTGCACTTATGAGATGACATATCTTTCAGTCTGTTTCGAGACAAAGAGAACATCATGTAATGCATCTGTTGTTGATATATTTTATAATTCTTATAAGGTTTTTAAAAATGTTTTTAAGCCAAGGCATGTAGGTCTGAGTATATTTTACTTCATATCAATTCTGGCTTCCAATGTAACTGTATGGTTTAATGTCTTATACAGTGAGACTAATACTAACTTAATTAAAATGTATATCATTAGGAATCACTGGTATATTAAGGCTGAAGTTATATTTATGTTTGTCATTATATACGCAATTGTAATTCCTGGAATATATGCAATGAATATATGCATGATGGAAGGACTGGGATTTAGGGAAGCATATAAGAAAAGTGCCCGTATGGTTAAGAAGCATCCAATGGGAACAATATCAGCACTTGTTGTGTATAATCTGGTTATGCTTGCAATTATTGGAATAACTTATGTGCTTATATCAGTATTTCTTGTTGCAGGTGTTAAGATTCTTAATATGGCATATCTTGGAAATGCTATATTTCTGTCTGCATTAAGGACAGAAAGACTAATTATAAAATGTATTCTTGTATGTGTAGCAATACCACTGTCTTTTTCGGCTATTTCACATATGTATTACAAATATACTGATGTAGACGATATTACATTTGAGTTCACAGATATACAGGAAGGTCCTGCAAAAAGAAGAAAGATAATATATAGTATTGTTTTAACTGCTGCTGTTGTTGCAGATGCATTTTATCTAATAATGACATTTAACAATAATCCATTTGAAAATGTAGCTATCTTTCATGAGACTAAGGTTATGGCTCACAGGGGGGCTTCAACAGAGACACCTGAGAATACGATGGCCGCATTCCAGAAAGCTATAGATGATATGGCAGATTATATTGAACTTGATGTACAGCTTACAAGTGATGGAGAAGTCATAGTGATGCATGATTCTAATGCATATCGTACAACAGGTGTGGATGAAAATATTGTAAATATGACATATAAAGAGGTTAGAAGGCTGGATGCAGGTTCATGGTATTCAGATGAATATAAAGGTGAGAAAGTACCAGGACTTAGAGAAGTACTAGAACTTGCACAGGGAAAGATAAAGCTTAATATAGAATTAAAGCCTGCTGATAATGGAGAAGAACTTGCAAGGAAAACGGTCGCTCTTATTGAAAAATATAATATGGAGAATGATTGCGTAATAACATCATTTAGCAGTTCAGCTTTATTGTCAGCAAAATCATGTGATGAAAATATTAGAGTAGGATATATATTATCAGCGGCGTATGGCGATTATTATGATATGAAGAATATAGATTTCTTCAGTGTTAATGCAGCGTATTTATCAAAGAGAACTATTGATGCAATTCATAATTCAGGTAAGCAGGTCTATGCGTGGACAGTTAATAATAAAGATTCTATCAAGAACCTGACTAACAAAGGCGTTGACGGCGTTATCACAGATAATCCGGTTCTTGCAAGGGAAACAATATATTCAAGAGATACATCAGAAACTATTGTTAACATGATAAGGTATGTGTTTAATCAGTAGAATGGGGGCATATGTATGGAAAGAGGAATAGGAACTTCAAGAGGAATTGGAATAGGACATGTTCTTATTGTTTATAATGCCAGTGCTGTTGTAAACAGGGGAACGCATTATAACGCAGAAGAAGAGAAGAAAAGATTCTTTGAGGCAAGAAAAACATTTATAGAGCAGACGGAAGAATTATTATCTGAACTGGAGAAAAAACTTGGTGAGTCTGACAAGGATGCACTGGTGCTTAAGAATCAGATATATCTTGCAAGAGATATAACAACAGAGAATGAAGTCGTTGCTGCAATTGATAATAGTCACATATGTGCAGAAGCAGCTTTTGATGATGTGTGTAATAAGCTGATTCAATTGTTTTCTTCAATGGATAATCCTGATATGCAGCAACGTGTTACTGATATTCAGGATATGAGAGAAAGAATGATACAGATATTGCAGGGAACGAAAGCGTTTGACCTTACTAATCTTCCAGATAATACTGTTATTGTTGCAGATGAGATTAAGCCATCTATGACAGCTTCCATGGACATAGCACATGTTGCAGGTATTGTTGCAGAAAAAGGCGGCGATACGGCACATGCTTCAATTCTTGCAAGAGCACTTGAGATTCCGGCAGTACTTAGTGTGAAGGGAATACTTCAGAAAGTAAAAAATGGAGATTCTATAATAATAGACGGAGCTTATGGAGAAGTTTTTATTAATCCAACACAGCGTACATTTTCTATATATGAAAAGAAAAAGAAGAAATATGAAGAACACATTGAGGAATTGAAGACATTTATTAATAAAAGCACAGAGACAGCTGATGGAAAAAAGGTTATGCTTGCTGCCAATATTGGTGGAGCTGATGAAGCAGCTAAGGCTGTTAAGGCTGGAGCTGAAGGTGTGGGACTTTTCAGGACTGAGTTTCTTTTTCTTAATAAGAATGCGCTGCCGACAGAGGAAGAACAGTTTGAGGAATATAAGAAGGCGGCAGTGCTGACAAAAGGTATGCCGCTTACAATAAGAACACTTGATATTGGTGGAGATAAGGATATTCCGTACATGGGACTTACGAAAGAAACCAATCCTTTTTTAGGATACCGTGCAATAAGATTCTGCCTTGACAGAGTTGATATATTCACAACACAACTCCGTGCGATATTAAGAGCCAGTGCATATGGCTCTATAAGAATTATGATACCTATGATTACGTCAGTTAATGAAGTGAGACAGGTTAAAGATATGATTAAGAAAATATGCAGCGACCTTGACCATAATGGAATTAGTTATGACAAGAATATCCAGATAGGCGTTATGATTGAGACTCCGGCAGCAGCTATTATGGCAGATGCTATAGCACAGGAGGTTGATTTCTTTTCAATTGGTACTAATGATCTTACACAGTATACAATTGCAGTAGACAGATGCAATGAAAATGTAGCATATCTGTATTCTGCATTTAATCCGGCAGTGTTAAGACTTATAAGAAGGATAATAGAATGTGCTCATAATGCAGGTATTGAAGCCGGAATGTGTGGAGAGGCAGCTGCAAATGCTTTAATGGCACCGATATTGTTATCATTTGGTCTGGATGAATTCTCAGTATCAACAGGAAAGGTATTAGAGACAAGAAAGACAATTGCAGACTGGTCACTTAAAGAAGCCGGACTTGTAACAGATAAGGTTATGTCAATGGCAACTGAGAAGGAAGTAACAGACTATCTTAGTGATTATTTATCAGAAAGAAATAAAAAATAAAAGGAAATATATATATGACAGTTTATGAAACAGATGAGATTATTGAGAGAGTTATTCTGGTTGGAGTAGCATTTGATACAGATGACGACACAGAGCGCTCTCTTGATGAGCTTGGAGAGCTTGCCAAGACAGCAGGTGCACAGACCGTGGGAAGGATGATTCAGACAAGAGATAACTTTCACCCTGCAACATATATTGGCAAGGGTAAGATTGAAGAATTAAGACTTATGATTGATGAGCTTGATGCTACGGGAATTATATGTGATGACGAATTAAGCCCTGCCCAGTTTAAGAATCTTGAGGATGAACTTGGTGTTAAAGTTATGGACAGAACAATGGTTATTCTTGACATATTTGCGGCAAGAGCTACATCAAGTGAAGGTAAGATTCAGGTTGAGATGGCACAGTTAAAGTACCGTTCAATAAGACTTGCGGGTTTTGGAACATCAATGTCAAGACTTGGTGGCGGAATAGGAACAAGAGGTCCCGGAGAGAAAAAGATTGAGACAGACAGACGACTTATAAGAGACAGAATATCAAAGCTCTCAGCAGACCTTAAGGATATGAAGGAGCACAGAGATGTCCAGAGAAGCAAAAGAGCTAAGACCTTAACACCTGTTGCGGCTATAGTTGGATATACCAATGCCGGCAAATCAACGCTTCTTAACAAGCTTACTGATGCAGGTGTGTTGTCGGAGGACAAGCTTTTTGCAACACTTGACCCTACAACAAGAAGTATGGAACTTCCTAATGGTGAAAAAGTTCTGCTTACAGATACCGTCGGATTTATAAGAAAGCTTCCACATAATCTTATTGAAGCATTCAAAAGTACTCTTGAAGAGGCAAAGTATGCAGACATTATAGTGCATGTTGTTGATGTATCCAACCCGAACTATGAACAGCAGATGTCAACAGTATATGCAACACTTAAGCAGTTAGGTGTTGAAGGAAAGCCTGTTGTTACATTATTTAATAAATGTGATGTTTTAACGGAGAAGCCGGCAGCTAAGGATTTACATGCAGACTATACATACAATATATCTGCCATAAGAGGCAATGACCTTGAAGCATTTAAAGAGTGCATACAGGAAATTATTCTTAAGAGCAGAATAAGAATTGAAAGAGTATTTCCTTACAGTGAAGCAGGCAAGATACAGCTTATAAGACAGTTTGGACAGCTTGAAAGTGAAGAGTACACAGAAGATGGAATTAAGGTGCTTGCCTATGTTCCTAAGGAGATAGAAGGGAAGTTGTAATTATGAATCTGATAGCAACAGTAGATAAGAACTGGGCAATAGGAAAACAGGGACATCTTCTTGTTAATATTCCGGAAGATATTAAGCTTTTCCGAATGGAAACAGCTGGAAAAGCTGCAATAATGGGAAGAAAGACATATGAGCAGATTACGGACAGAACAGCTCTTATAGACAGATATAATGTAGTGCTTACCAGTGATTTGTCATATAAGAAGGATGGAGTTGTTGTAGTACATTCAGTAGAAGAGGCACTTGAAAAGGTTGCATCATATAAGTCAGAGGATATATATGTAATCGGTGGAGAATCTGTATTTGAACAGTTTCTTCCATATTGCGATGTGGCACACATAACGAGTGTTGATTATAAGTATGATGCAGATGCACATTTTCCTAATCTGGATAAGATGCCAGAATGGAAAGTTACACAGATGAGTGAGGAACACACATACTTTGATTTGTGCTACGAATTTAAAAAGTACTGTAAAATGTAAATTATGCTTTGAATCGTGCAGAAACGGATATGATAGAAAAGTTTCTGGCATATTTTCTTCATTGAAAATATACATTTTATTTGATACTATAATAAAAAAACAAGAGAGGGGAGAAATGTTATGTTTTGCACAAAATGCGGATATAATGCAGGGACAGCTAAGTTTTGTCCAAAGTGTGGAAATCCTTTAAATCCACAGCCAGTACAGGAAACACCTGTACAGAACGAACCAGTTGCACAGACGGTACAGAGTGAGCCGGTTGAACAGCAGCAGTTTGGAACACAGCCACAGTTTAATGAGACAGTACAGCAGCAGTTCGGAACACAGCCACAGTCAGGGGCAGTTCCACCAGTGAATGCAGATGTACCAAGATATCAGGAAGCACCTCCTATGCAGCCACAGCCTAAGAAGAAAAAGAAGAAGTGGCCAATAGTAGTTGCTATAATAGCAGTTATTGCTGCAGCGGCAGCAGTACTCGGATTTGTAGTACTTCCTAATGTATTGTCACCAGATAAGCATGCAATAGCAGCTATCAAGAAGCTTGGAACAGGTCTTGAGGATACAGCAAGCAGTGCATTTGATAATATGTCACTTACATCTGTATCAGACAAGAATCAGATAACAGGTACATTAAAGATTGATACTGCAACAATTGATGGCGAGAAGTATTCAGATTATATCAAGGCTGATACAGTTACATATGATATTCAGATGGATGCTTCAACAGAGAAGATGGCAGGAGAGATTAAGCTACAGAATGGATCAGCTACAGCACTTACAGTTACATTTTATTCAGATGGCAATAATATGTATTTCAAAGTGCCTGAGTTATTCTCAGAGTCATTCGTAATCTCACTGGCACAGTTTGAGGATGAAATTGATTCGGGATTTTCTTATGGAAGTTTGGGTAGTATTTCAAAGTATTTCTCAGCAATAGATACAAGCAATATTGAATTATACAGAGAACCTGTTAATGCAGCAGTTAAATGTGTAGTTAAGGGGATTAACACATTTGCAGAAGAATGTGAATACAAAAAGGGTGATAAATTTACATATAATTCGGATAACGGAGATATCAAGGTTTCTGAGTATAGCATTACAATAACTAAGGAGACTGTTATTAAGGCATGCGAAACAGTTATTGATGAATTATATGCAAGTAAAGATCTTTCTTCTTATATGACAATTCTTACAATGGCAGGCGTTTCACAGACAACTATCAAGAGCAGTATTGAGAGTTCATTAAGTGATATGCAGCCAGTTACATTGTCAATGTATATTAATAAGAATGATGAGATTGTAAGACTTGCAATTGATGCAGCAGATTATAATACAAGCGAAAAAGGATTTGTTGCGATCTCATTTCTTGGTAATGACAATCCATTTGAATATGTTGTTATCGAAGCTGATGTTGATGATATTAATATGAAGTATACAGTAAAGACACAGGATGATAAGGCTGCACTGGCATTAGAGATGACTCAGAATAAAGAGTATATCAAAGCAGGAGCAGAACTTAGTTCATCAGGAACAACAGTTAAGATTGATAATCTTTATGTGAACAGCAATATTGATGACAGCAATATAGATATGAAACTTTCAGGTGAAGCAACACAGAAAGAATTCAGCAAGTTAAAATATTCTGCATCAGATTATTCAGGTGCTTACAATCTTGCTAATCTTACAGAGACCCAGAGCACAACACTGGCATATGAGCTTATGAAGAATTTAAATGTTTTATCTAATGTTTTCAGTGATAAGTTATATAATGAATTGTTTAATGGAAAGAGTTCTTCTGGTAGTGCAAGACTTGGGTTTTAATGGCAGTTATTAACTAATGAGTAATTAGAAAGATGATGGTATATAATATGGAATTGGCAATTATTATTGGGGTAGTTGTGATTTTATTTGTTGTGTTTATTCTTGCAAGTTATATTAAAGCACCAACAGACAGGGCATTGATTGTTTCTGGTTTAAGAAAGAATCCTAAGTTTGTTATTGGTAAGTCAGCGTTAAGAATTCCATTCTTACAGAGAGTTGATAAACTTGAACTTAAGATGATTTCTGTTGATGTTAAGACTAAGGAATCAGTTCCGACTAACGAATATATCAATGTCAACATTGATTCTGCTGTAAAGATTAAGGTTGGTTCTTCTAAGGAAATGCTTGAGAAAGCAGCAAGCAACTTCCTTAACAAGAACGAAGATTATATCAGAAACTCAGTAGGAGATGTATTAGAGGGTAATGTTCGTGAGATTATAGGACAGATGAGGCTGGAAGATATTGTTCAGGACAGAAAGATGTTTGCTGAGAAGGTACAGGAGAATGCTGCTCCTGATATGGCAAGAATGGGTCTTGAAATAGTAAGCTTTAATGTCCAGAATGTTACTGATGAGGGAAATGTTATTGAGAACCTTGGTATTGACAGGGTGGTAAGCATCAGTAAATCAGCACAGATATCAAGAGCAGAATCAGAAAGGGATATCGCAGTTGCCAAAGCTAATGCAACAAAGCAGGCAAATGATGCAAGAATCGAAGCTGAGACTGCTATTGCAGAAAGAAATAACGAACTTGAGATTAAGAAACAAGAATTAAAGAGAGCAGCAGATGTCAAGAAAGCTGAGGCTGATGCTGCATACGAAATCCAGCAGCAGGAACAGAGAAAAACAATCGAAATTACAACTGCTGATGCTAATATTGCAAAGCAGGAGAAAGAGATTGAGTTAAGAGAGAAAGAGATTGCTGTTAAGGAAAAAACACTTGATGCAGATATCCGTAAACAGGCAGAAGCAGAGAAATACGCAACACAGCAGAAGGCTGATGCACAACTTTACCAGAGACAGAAGGAAGCAGAAGCAAAGCAGTTTGAAATTCAGAAACAGGCAGAGGCTAAGAAAGCACAGGCAGAAGCAGACAGATTTGCTAAAGAGCAGGAAGCAGAGGCTGTTAAGGCACAGGGAATTGCTGAAGCGGAAAGCATTAAGGCAAAAGGTCTTGCAGATGCAGAAAGCATTAAAGCAAGAGGTCTTGCTGAGGCTGAGGCTATGGAAAAGAAAGCAGAGGCAATGGCTAAGTATGGTAAAGCTGCTATGACAGAGATGATTATTAAAGTCCTTCCACAGATGGCAGAAGCAATTGCAAAGCCTCTTGAAAGCATTGATAAGGTTACTATTATTGATGGAGGCTCAGGGGAGAACGGAGTAGGAACTTTCAGTGGTAATGTACCGTCAGTTCTTGCTAAGACAATTGAGAGTATCAAGGAAACTACAGGTTTTGACCTGACAGAAGTCATGAAGGCTAATACATATGATGCCAAGACTACTAAGAACGTTAATTTCACAGGTCTTCCAGAAGAGATGAGTGCAGCAGCTAAAGAGCCTGAAACTGACGGAAAAACAGAATAATACGGATTAATTAAGAATCTAAATGTAAAATGTATATGCTGGTATCAGATATTGGAAACTATATCTGGTATCAGCATTTTTATAGTTTATAGTAAGAGCCGGTTTTACAGGTTGACTATATAAATTGATGTGAGTTATAATTATATGATTAAAATTTAAGGAGAATAGCATTTGAATAATACAAGTGCATGTGAACAATGATTAAACACAGATATTTTGCAGGAAGAGTTCTTGTATATGGATTGATAAGTGTTGCAGTTATGTTATCTGCAGCAGTGACAGGATGTAACAACAAGAATAATATTTCCGAAGGAAGTATTAAGACAGAAGCTGTCCAGTCAGAAGGGAATAATCAGTCAGAAGAGGGCAGTGAGTCAGATGTTAATGACCAGCCGTCAGATATTCATGTTGAGCCACCGGTAATTCATGGTATATCAGATAAGACATATTATATAGGCAGTAAAGTTTCATATATGACAGATGTGTATGCAACAGATTTCTCAGGGCAGGAGATTGATGTTGAGGTTGATAAATCACAGGTTAATACTTCACAGCCGGGAAGTTATATTGTTTATTATAAAGCAGTAGATTCAGATGGTAATGAGACTATAGAAGAAGCGACATTTACTTTTATTGAAGAGGAGACACAGGAAGTTAAAGTAAACAGCAGTTATTCAACTCTTGATGAAGTTGTAGCTGCAGTTCTTCAGGATATTACAGATAATTCAATGTCTAAAGGACAGAAAGCAAGGGCAATATATAAGTATGCACATACTAAGATTGGATATGCAGGAAACAGTTATACACAGAGTTCAGAATGGCAGGATGAAGCATTTGAGGCATTAAAAGTGATTAAGAAGAATGGATATGTGTCGGGTGACTGTTTCACATATGCTTCTGTTGACAGAGCGCTCCTTGAAGGGATAGGAGCTGAGTGTATATGGGTTGATAATCAGGGCGCAAGGTCTGGAGATCATAGCTGGGTTTTATGTAATCTTGGAACAGGCTGGTATCATTTTGATTCAACAAGAATGTATGATGGATTTGAATGTTTTATGCTGACAGATTCACAGGTGCAGGATTATATTAACAGAGGAAATTCAATATATAGAAGAGATATGTCCGCGTATCCGGCAACTCCTTCAGAAGAGTTTTCATATTAGGGAGGAGTAAGATAAATGTTATTTACATCTTATCAGTTTATTTTATTTGTTCTGGTTGCACTTATTTTATATTATGTTGTTCCTAAACGTATTCAGTGGATAGTACTGTTATGTATGAATATGTTATTCTATGTGTATGCCGGATTAAGCGGAATAATATTCATAGTGACAACTATCGTAACGACGTATGCAGGTGCAAGGCTTATATACAGGGAGAAAGACAGGTCTGTACGCTTCATAGAGGAACATAAAGGTGATATATCCAGAGATGAAAAGAAAAAGCTAAAGAACATTTCATTAAGAAAACAGAAAATGTTTCTTACTATTGTTCTGCTTATTAATTTTGGAATACTTGCTGTACTTAAATACACCAATATGTTTATAGTCACATTTACAACATTTAATACGGTTGATTTTATACTTCCGATGGGAATATCATTTTATACATTCCAGTCTACCGGATATATGATTGATGTGTATCGCGGTGTTGCAGATGCAGAGAAGAATCTGTTCAGATATGCACTGTTTGTGTCCTTTTTCCCACAGCTTGTACAGGGACCTATAAGCAGATGGAATGATCTGAAGAAAAGCCTGTTTGAAAGTCATGCTTTCTCGTGGGTTAATATACAGTATGGTTTTGAGAGAATTCTGTGGGGATATTTTAAGAAGATGGTAATCGCAGACAGGGCAGCAATCGGACTTGCAACAATACAGTCAGATGTTTCAGTGTATTATGGTGCATATGCATTTGTAGGAATGCTGCTGTATGCAATTGATCTGTATGCAGATTTCACAGGTGGCATAGATATTACAATTGGTGTTGCACAGATGTTTGGAATTACTCTTCCAGAGAATTTCAGAAGACCATTCTTTTCAAAGAGCATTGCGGAGTATTGGAGAAGATGGCATATTACGTTGTGTGCATGGTTTAAGGATTATCTTTTCTATCCGTTATCAATGTCTAAATGGATGAATAAGGTATCAAGGTGGCTTAAGAAGCATGTAGGAAAGCCGGTAGGTTCAAGATTTCCGGTGTATTTTTCAAGTCTTACTGTGTGGTTTGTGACAGGAATATGGCATGGTGCAAGCTGGAACTTCGTAGTGTGGGGACTTTTGAACAGCATAATTATGCTTGTTTCTCAGGAACTTAAGCCGTTATATGAGAAGGCAGATAACAGGTTAGGTTATAGAAAGTTAAAATACTACAAAGTATTTGAGATAATAAGAACTACTGCTATAGTATGCTGTCTGCAGATGCTTGATTACTACAGAAATATTGCAGAGGCATTCCGTATGTTTTTCTCAATGTTTACAGGTGGTAATTATGCGGCTGTATTCACTAAGGGAATGTGGAGTATTGGTTTATCAGCAGCTGATTATATAGTACTTTTTGCAGGTGTGGTTATAATGTTTGTGGTAAGCCTGCTTGAGAGAAGATGTCCGGTCAGAGAGCAGCTTGCACAGAAAAATTATATTATAAGGTATATAGTATTTCTTGTGATTTTTCTGCTTATAGCTGTGTTGGGAATCTATGGAACCGGATACGAGTCAAGTCAGTTTATATATAATCAGTTTTAGAAAGCATTTTCTAAGGAATGGAGATAGTTTTGAGAAAGAAGATATGTACAGGTATTGCAGTTGTCATAATACCGATAGTATGTCTGTATCTTTTACAGTGTCTGTTAGTTCCTAAATATGCATCAGATATTAAAGAAGGTGCAATGATTAAGGAATATTATAACAGTGAAAAGAATCATGATGTGCTTATTCTTGGTGACTGTGAAGTATATGAGAATATATCCCCGGTTACAATGTGGGAGAATTACGGGATATCAAGTTATATCCGTGGAAGTGCGGAACAGCTTATATGGCAGTCGTATTATCTGCTCGAAGATACGCTTAAGTATGAGAAACCGCAGGTTGTTATTGTAAATGTACTTGCAATGACACAAAGAGATGCCAAAAGCGAGGCTTATAACAGAATGACACTGGATGGCATGAAGCTTTCAAAGTATAAGATAGCTTCTATAAGGGAGTCAATGACAGAAGATGAGAATATGGCTAGCTATATATTTCCACTGTTGAGATATCACTCAAGATGGAGTGAATTGTCATCAGAGGATTTCAGATATATGTGGAAAACACCATCCGTCACAACTAACGGTTATCTTATGCAGAAGGGAGTAAGACCAGTTACGACCATACCAAAAGCTGCTCCACTTGCTAATTATACATTCAGTGACAGGAACATGGAGTATCTTGATAAGATATATTCACTTTGTAAAGATAATGGTATTAATCTTGTGCTTATGAAGGCACCAAGTGTATTTCCTCACTGGTATGATGAATGGGATAAGCAGGTGAATGATTATGCGGATGAGCATGGAATATTGTATCTTAATACAATTAATGAGGCTGAAAATATAGGTATAGACTATACTACTGATACATTTGATTATGGACAGCATCTTAATGTGGAAGGAGCTGAGAAGCTGTCGTTATATCTTGGGGAACAGCTTGTGAAGAAATTCGGGCTTACAGATCACAGACAGGATGAATCATATAAGAATGTATGGCAGACAATAGTTAATAAATATTACGAAGAGAAACAGGGAGATTGATTATGAGAAAGAAGAGTTTAATGTTAGCGGCAGTACTTGCAGCAGGAGTTATGATGGCAGCATGTGGAAGAACATCAACACTGCCAGATAATAGTCAGGACAAGCCGGTTGCATCACAGCAGACGGAAAGTAAGTATTCATTTGAATTAAAAGGCATAGAGTTAAAGACAGATGGCGATCTTACAGAATATACATCTAAGCTTGGAGAACCTTCTGGTGGTTACTATGAAGCTAAAAGCTGTGCATTTGAAGGAATGGACAAATTCTATTACTATGATAGCGTAACACTACAGGGATATCAGAAGGACGGAAATGATAAGCTTTATTCTATAACACTTATGGATGATGCTGTTAAGACTAAAGAAGGTGTCCGTATTGGCGATAAGAAGGATAAGGTTGTATCAGCATATGGAAGTGATTATACAGAAGCTGACGGACAGCTTCTGTATGAATCAGGTAACACCAGACTTTCGTTCGTTATGAAGGATGATGAAGTACAGAGCATAATATACAGTGTTAAATAATTCAATGGAGCAGCGTATATTTATGAGTATACAATATATGTGTTGTATCGGAATTTACGCAACTTCTGCTCCATTTTAATGGCGTTGGAAAGCTGTCTGAAAGCACCGACCTGAACTTTATAATAGTCATTTTCATATATAATAAAAGCCGGGAAGCCTTCAATAAGCAGAGAATTAAGCATGCGGTCTGCATTATTTTTATTGCGGTAGGCACCAACCTGAACACGATAAAGTGGCTCAGGAGAGAGGTCGTCATCACAGTTACATGCTGGTTTAGCAGGAGATGCAGACTTTTTTTCGCATGCAGCAGGCATGATTTCAGCGGATTTGGCAGAATCTGATTTCACTGATGAGACTTCACCTGAAGCAGCCTGTGCAGTAGTATTATTTGTCTTTGGTTTAATTCCAAGGGTCTTAAGAATACCATCTGCGATTCCATTTGCAATCTGGTTAAAGTTCTTATCAAATGTTTCATTATCTTTATCGTTGTTAATAAAGCCGGCTTCTACAAGTACGGCAGGCATTTTTGTCCGTTTGAGTACAACAAGGTTAGGACGTTCGGTAATTCCAAGATTTTTAAAGCCAGCCTTTTCCAGCTCAGAATTGATATTGGCAGCCATCTGTGATTTAATACCGGAATTATTGTAAACAAGAGTTTCCACGCCTGTGTACTGGTTAGGAGTAGGGGATGAATTTCTGTGGATTGAAACAAAATAATCAGCCTTAGCATCGTTGGCATCAGTCGCTTTTTTAAAAGGTGTCTCATATTCATCAGTAGTACGGGTGTACACAACGTCAATACCATTTTTTTCTAATATATCACCTACGGCAAGAGCGAGCTTTAAGTTGTCATCTTTCTCAGCCCTGCCATTATATGTTGCACCATAGTCGCTACCGCCGTGTCCGGCATCTACAGCAATCTTATATTGAGCCATAATATCTCCAATAACATTAATCATATTATTGTATGCAAAAGACATAATAAGCGTACCTGTCACATATATTTATCTTAAGATGAGAAAGAGGACAGATTATGAACGTTGGATATGTACATACATTTGAAGTGCCAGAAAATAATATTGATAAAGGCCGATTGAAGGTAAGTGTTGTCAATGAAGAAAATGTGCCAATTAAAGGAGCGGCTGTAAGACTGTCGTATACAGGAAATCCTGATAATATAATAGGAGAAAGTGGTACAGATGGAGACGGGATAAGTATATTTAACGACTTAAGAACACCTCCAATTGAATATAGCATGGAACCGGGGAACAGGCAGCCATTTTCAGAGTATGACATAGCTGTAAGTGCGCCAGGATTTGATAATGTAAATATATCAGGCAGTGATATGTTTTCGGGGGAGCTAAGCATTCAGAATGTAAAGATGTCTGCAAGGGATAATTCACAGAATAATATAGTCATACCTGTTAACACATTATATGGAGATTACCCACCTAAGATTGATGAAGAAGAGATTAAGCCTATGGGTCAGTCGGGTGAAATTGTGCTTGACAGAGTTGTTGTTCCTGAAATTGTAGTTGTACATGACGGACCGCCTAAAGATACTGAGGCAGATAATTATTATGTTACTTATAAAGATTATATTAAGAATGTAGCAAGCTCTGAGATATATTCAACATGGCCGAGGCAGACAATTGAGGCAAATGTGCTTGCTATTATGTCATTTACATTAAACCGGGTATATACAGAATGGTACAGAAACAAATTTTATGATTTTACAATAACTTCATCAACTGCATATGACCAGAAATGGGTTAATGGAAGAAATGTGTTCGAAAGTATATCACAGGTAGTAGATGATATATTTGACAATTACATATCAAGACCTAATGTAAAGCAGCCAATACTTACACAGTATTGTGATGGAAAGAGAGTGACATGTCCTAACAGGCTTTCACAGTGGGGAAGCAAGTATCTGGGAGATCAGAATTATTCATCAATTGATATATTAAGATATTATTATGGTCAGGATGTGTATATTAATGCGGCAGAACAGATAAGCGGAATTCCTTATTCATGGCCGGGAACTAATCTTGATATAGGTTCATCAGGACAGAAGGTAAGACAGCTTCAGGAACAGCTTAACCTTATAGGAGAGTATTATAGTTCTATTCCGGTCCTAAGTACTGATGGAATATATGGTGAGCAGACAGCAGCAGCGGTTAAGGAGTTCCAGCGGATATTCAATCTGCCACAGTCAGGAATAACAGATTTCCCTACATGGTTTACAGTATCAGAAAAATATGTTGCACTTGCCGGACTGGCAGAATTATAAGAATGTTAATGAGGTATGTAAGGCTGTCACTTTGTGGCAGCCTTTTTAGGAGGAACATTTAAACAGCCTGTCCAAGACATGTCTTAATGTCATCTTCCGGATTGCTTATAAGTCTTAACTGGAAAGTGTCTACAAGGTACTGTAATACATTAGGGCTTAAGAATGCTGGAAGTGTCGGACCGAGATAAATATTCTTAATACCAAGGCTTAATAGAGCGAGAAGGTCTGCAACAGCCTTCTGCTCATACCATGAAACAATAAGAGATAAAGGAAGTCCATTGACATCTGTATCAAATGCATCTGCAAGGGCATTGGCAATAAGAATAGCAGAATATACATCATTACACTGTCCGATATCAAGAAGCCTTGGAAGTCCGGCGACTGTGCCGAAATCAAGCTTATTGAAACGATATTTGCCGCATGCAAGAGTGAGAATCATGCAGTCATCAGGAACCATAGTGGCAAAATCAGTAAAATAACTTCTGCCAGGTCTTGCGCCATCACAGCCACCAATCAGGAAAAAGTGTCGTATCTGTTTTGATTTTACTGCTTCAACAAGTTCGCCTGCATGAGACAGAGCAGCTTCATGTCCGAATCCTACTATAATTTCTTTTACTTCCTGTTCTTCGGTAAAGCCTCCAAGTTCAAGAGACTGTTTTATGATTTCAGAAAAATCCTTTTCACCGTCAGGCTTCTTTTCTATATATTTTATGCCATCCCAGCCTACAACATTAGTAGAATATATACGGTCTTTATATGTGTCTCTTGGACGCATGAGACAATTGGTTGTCATAAGGATACAGCCGGGAAGATTATCAAACTGTTTCTGCTGGTCCTGCCATGCGCCGCCAAAATTACCTACAAGATGCTTATATTTTTTAAGACCTTCATAACCATGAGAAGGGAGCATTTCCCCGTGGGTATATATATTAATGCCAAGGCCTTCGGTCTGTTTAAGAAGCATTTCAAGGTCTTTAAGGTCATGACCGGAAACAATGATGAAGGGACCTTTCTTAATGTGAACGTTGACCGGGTGTGGTGATGGATTGCCATATATGGTTGTGTTCGCTTCATCAAGTTTTTTCATTATCTCAATAGCCATATCACCTGTTTTAAGAGTCAGACGGATAAGTTCTTCGACAGTCAGGGTGTTATCTGTTATTGCTTCGAGTGCAATGATATAGAAATTGTCAACATTATTACTATAGTATGAAAGTTCCCTTGCCTGATGACCGTAGGCGCTTATTCCTTTAAGACCATAAAGAATAGTCTGTCTTAATGAGCGGATATCAGGATCCAGAGTTTTGTCGTACATAATACCTGCCATTGGCGCGTCACGCAGCATATCAGCTTTAGTTTCTGGCAGTTCGTATGCAGCAGATGGGGTAATATAATCAGTTGTTCCTACTATATTTTTCAGATTATTCTTGATGTCCTGGGATCGTTTAAGAAGATGGACATGGTCATCTACATTGAAATTAACATTGGTAAGAGTGGTAAAAAGACAATTCTCAATAAAGCTGACAACAGATTTGTCAACATTAAGTCCTGAATCCAGAATATGTCTGGCATAGAAGCTGATACCTTTCAGCTGATATATAAGCAAATCCTGAAGATTGGCTATTTCTGGCGTCTTTCCGCATACGCCGAGTTTAGTGCAGCCTTTTCCTCCGGCTGTCTGTTCACATTGATAGCAGAACATATCGTATCCAAGATCCATATTATTACTCATATAATACTCCTTTTTCATTCATAATTATTAATTAATATTATGAATCCTGAATATCTGATTTATTCATAAATTTGTATGATATGACAATTTAATGATATAAAATGTATGGTACAATATTATATAGAAAGAATATGTGACGGAATCCGTCACATCCTTATGAAAAAGGAGATACGTGTTATGCATATATCAAAGAATTCTGCAACTCAGATTGTTGAAGAAATTTCAAAACTTGTTAAACAGAATATTAATCTTATGGATGAGACAGGACATATAATTGCAAGTCGTGATAAATCCAGAATAGGGGATTTTCATTATGGTGCATATAAGATTATATCTGAAAATCTTGAGGAATATTATATTGATGAAGATGATTTATCAAAAGGCATAAAAAAAGGAATTAATCTTCCACTTGAACTTGATGGCGGAATAGTAGGAGTGATAGGAATGACAGGTGGATATGAAGAGGTTATAACGTCTGGAAAACTGTTAAAAAAGATGACGGAAATCCTTTTGATGGAGAGTCGTGCAAACTATAGACAGCTTATGAATAAGCGTGTAAGGAATGCTTTCTATGAAGAATGGCTTATAAATGGAGGATATAAGAATGCTGATTTAGAAGACCGTGGAATGGCTTTGGGAATAGATATTAATAAGCCAAGAAGAGTGTTTATTGCCAGCATAGATGAGTTGGACAACCTTAAAGATTCACAGCAGGGACAGTCTCAGATTGCAAAATTTGAGAATGATGTTGATGTATTTTTAAAGAGAAATAATTATAAAATGCATTTCAGGAATGCTTCAAGACAGATAATAATCATAGATAATATGGATACGGAAAATGTGGTTAAATTTGCAGGAGAGCTGGCAGGATATGTGTGGGAAAAAGATAAGTTTGAATTAAATATTGGTATAGATTCAGCCCAAAGCTATGATATGCATGAAGCTTATGTTGAAGCACATAGGGCATGGACGGCTGCAGCTGAAAAACATGAACAGATTATATGCTATGAGGATATTAGTCTTGAACTTTTAATAAGCAATGTACCGACAGAGATTAAGCTTGAATATTTAAAGAAGGTATTCAAAGATATGGATTATAATGATGTATGTGAGAATATTGCGTTGCTGAAAGCGTATTTTAATGCACAGGGATCAATACAGAAAGCAGCAGACAATCTGTATATTCATAAGAATACATTACAATACAGAATATCAAAACTGAAAGAAATAACAGGACTTGATGTCAGGAAACCAACAGAAAGTCCAGCGTTGTATCTGGCATACATAATTACTGATGAATTAATTAATGAAAAATATGATTTACCATTATTGTTACATAATACAAAATAAAAATGATATTATGTGCTGTGTAACATTTTGCTATTGAACTTTACATGCTATTATTGTGTCATACAAAGCACAAAGATTTGTGCAAACCGTACAACAATAAAATAGAAATGAGGTGTTTTTATGACAGGAGTAGCATTGATAATTGCATTTGTCTTGGCTATCATTGTGATGATAGTTGCAATTTCTAAGTTTAAGGTTCATCCTTTCTTAGCAATTATGGCGGTATCACTTATTCTTGCAATGTTGGCAGGGATTCCATTTGTTGATACTGTAAAACCAGACGGAACGAAGGTGTCTGGAATTCCAACAGTTATAGGAGCTGGATTCTCAGGTACATTCAGCAGCATCGGTATTGTTATTATATTAGGTGCATTGATTGGATCGGTACTTGAAAAAACAGGAGCAGCATTGAAGCTGGCAGATATGGTAATTAAGGTAGTAGGAAAGAAAAGACCAGAACTTGCAATAGAGCTTATGGGCTGGGTTGTTTCAATTCCTGTGTTCTGTGACAGTGGTTTTGTAATTCTTAATCCAATAAGAAAAGCACTTGTAAAAAGAACAGCAGTTTCAAGTGTAGCAATGACAGTAGCACTTTCAGCAGGACTTTATATTTCTCATGTGTTTATTCCACCAACACCAGGTCCGATAGCAGCTGCTAATACACTTGGAGTTGGAGATAATCTTTTACTTGTAATGGGACTTGGTGTTGTATGTTCAATATTTCCTCTTATAGCAGGTCTTGTATATGCTAAGTTTATTGGAAAGAGAGTAAAGAGTGCTGATGAAGTAACAGACAATGGAGAGGTTACCAAGACATATGAAGAATTAGTTGCAGAGTATGGAAAACTTCCTAATGGATTTAATGCATTAGCTCCAATTCTTGTACCAATCATTCTTATGGCACTTGGTTCAATTTCATCAATGGCTGGCTGGACCGGCGCACTTGACATAGCATGCCAGTTCCTTGGAAAACCAATTATAGCACTTGCTGTTGGTACAATATTTGCAGTAATCCAGCTTGCAACGGCACATAAGATGTCCGATTTTTACAATATTACCAATGAGACATTAAAGACAGTTGGTCCTATACTTTTTGTAACAGCAGCTGGTGGTGTGTTAGGAAAGGTAATTTCATCAAGCTCAATGGTTGCATTTATTACACAGCATGCAGAAGTGCTTTCAGCAGTTGGAATATTCTTCCCATTCCTTCTTGCAGCAATATTAAAGACAGCACAGGGTTCTTCGACGGTTGCAATTACAACTACAGCAGGTATCATTGCTCCACTGCTTGGAGCACTTGGACTTGCATCACCTGTTAAGACAGTGCTTTGTGTAATGGCTATAGGCGCTGGTGCCATGACAGTATCACACGCTAACGACTCATACTTCTGGGTAGTTACTAATTTTGGTGACATGAATCCTGAACAGGGATATAAGACACAGACAGTGTGCACATTAATAATGGGTATTGCAGCAATGGTTGAAATATTTATTCTTTCATTAATTTTATAATATAAATGTTACATAATGCGGCTATACTTATGAGAACTATATGGACTTATCAGTATGGTCGCATTATTATATAAAAGAAAGATTATAATAACAATACATTTAGAACAATATCAGGAGGATTATATATGGTTATAGGCTTTGTTGGATTGGGAATAATGGGAAAACCGATGGCAAAGAATCTTTGCAGAGTTGGATATACATTGATTGTTAATGACCATCATAAGGAAAATGTCGATGAACTTGTACAGGCAGGTGCGAGAAGTGGTGATTTAAAACAGATTGGCACGGAGAGTGATGTGGTTATAACAATGCTTCCAAACAGTCCTCAGGTAAAGGATGTAATGCTCGGGGAAAATGGTATTGCGGGTTATATGAAAAAAGGAACATGTTTTATAGACATGAGTTCGATTAATCCTGTCGACAGCAGATATATTGGTGATGTATTAAAAGAAAAAGGAATTGATATGCTTGATGCACCTGTGTCAGGAGGAGAACCTAAAGCAATAGATGGAACAGTTGCATTTATGGTTGGTGGAGATGAGAAAACATTTGATAAGTATAAACAGATTCTTACACATATGGGTTCATCAGTTACAAGATGTGGTGAACTTGGAGCTGGAAATACAACAAAACTTGCCAATCAGATAATTGTTGCATGTAATATCCAGGCAGTTTCTGAAAGCTTCATTCTGGCAAAAAAAGCCGGAGTAGATCCTGAGTGTGTATTTGAGGCAATAAAAGGCGGACTAGCAGGGTCTACTGTTATGAATGCCAAAGTTCCAATGATGATAGAGGATAATGTTGAACCGGGCTTCAGAATTGATTTACATATTAAAGATTTGAATAATGCACTTGAGTGTGCTCATAGTGTTGGAGCTCCAGTACCGATGACAGCACAGGTTCAGGAAATAATGCAGTATCTGCATAACAATGGAGATGGAAGCAGCGACCACAGTGCAATTATACATTATTATGAAAAACTGGCAGACACAAAATTATAAATGTTGTTGACAGGTTATTATAATGTCAGGAAGGAGAATCTTATGAATAAAGAATTAAGAGCGGTTGCAGATAATATAATTGATGCGGCAATTAAAGCAGTTCTTCCGGATGAAGCAGTTAAGAAAACACTTAAAGACAGGAAATTTGATGGAAAAGTTATTCTTGTAGCAGTAGGAAAAGCCGCATGGCAGATGGCAAAGGCGGCAAGTGACTGTCTGGGAGACAGAATAAATGAAGGAATTGTAATAACGAAGTATGGACATGTAAAAGAGCCGATTGAAAGAATAGAATGTTTTGAGGCAGGCCACCCTGTTCCAGATGAGAATTCATTTAAAGCAACACAGGCAGTTATTGAGATGGTAAGCGGACTCAATAAGAATGATACAGTGCTTTTTCTTCTTTCAGGTGGAGGAAGTGCTTTATTTGAGAAGCCGAAGATTACAGGAGAAGAATTGCAGGATATAACTAATCAGTTACTTGCATGCGGTGCAGATATTGTTGAGATTAATACGATAAGAAAACGCTTATCAGAAGTAAAGGGCGGACGGTTTGCAAAATTATGTGAACCGGCGCATGTATTATCAATAGTATTATCAGATATACTTGGTGACCCACTGGATATGATTGCTTCAGGTCCGGCATGTGCAGATACAACAACATGTGAAGAAGCATGGCACATTGTAGAAAAATATAATCTTAATATAAGTGAAGATATAAAAAAGCTGATGGATATTGAGACACCGAAGAAACTGGATAATGTAACAACTTTTATTAATGGAAGTGTGCGTGAATTATGCAGTGCAGTATCAAGGGAATGTTCAAAGTATGGATATGAACCAGTAATGCTTACGGACCAGTTATGCTGTCAGGCAAAAGAAGCCGGAAGTTTTCTTGCATCTATAGCAAAGACACATTGTAAGTCAGGAAAGAAGCTGGCATACATAGCAGGCGGAGAAACGATTGTTAATATTACAGGACATGGGAAAGGCGGAAGAAATCAGGAAATTGCATTATCGGCAGCGGAAGGTATTAAGGGAATGTCAAATGCAGCAGTATTCAGTATAGGCAGCGATGGAACAGACGGACCTACGGATGCGGCAGGTGGATATAGCGATGGTGATACAGCAGGAGTTTTAAAGAATAAAGGAATAGATATATTTGAAGTGCTTAAGAATAATGATGCTTATAATGCTTTGAAACTAACAGAGGGGCTTATTATAACAGGACCTACGGGAACAAATGTTAATGATGTTTCTGTGCTGCTTATATCAGATTGATAAGGTACATAAAGCGATAAAAATATATAATTTAATTATTTATTATAGTGTAAAGCCAGTATTTTGCTGGCTTTATATTTTTTTAATAAATTCATTAGCACTCACATCTTGACAGTGCTAACAATGAGATGTATAACATCAATTGTAAGAGGAAAACAATAGATAAACAGTGAAGTTAAGCATTCATTGTAATAGAAGGAGGTAATCGTATGAACATTAATAAGTTTACACAGAAGTCTATTGAGGCTGTTAACCAGTGCGAGAAGATTGCCTACGATTATGGTAATCAGGAGATTGATCAGGAACATTTTCTGTACAGTCTCTTAACTATAGAAGATAGTCTTATCGCGAGCCTGATAGAGAAGATGGGAATTGATAAGGACACATTTATTAAGAATATTGAGACTTTACTTAGCCAGAAGAATAAGGTTTCAGGAAATGTACAGCTTTATGTAAGCAATGATCTTAATAAGGTTTTAGTAAATGCTGAAGATGAAGCAAAGAGAATGGGGGATGCATATGTTTCTGTTGAGCATCTTATGCTTGCGATGATTGCAGCACCTAACAAGGGCATAAAGCAGCTTTTTAAGACATATGGAATTAACAGGGAATCATTCCTGTCAGCACTTGCCACAGTAAGAGGCAACCAGAGTGTTACTTCGGATAATCCAGAGGCAACCTATGATACTCTAAGCAAATATGCTACAGACCTTGTAGAAAGAGCTAAGGACGGAAAGCTTGACCCGGTTATCGGCAGGGATAATGAAATCAGAAATGTAATAAGAATCCTTTCCCGTAAGACGAAGAATAATCCCGTTCTTATTGGTGAACCTGGTGTTGGTAAAACAGCAGTTGTTGAAGGACTTGCACAGAGAATTGTAAGGGGAGATGTTCCAGAAGGCTTAAAGGATAAGAAGCTTTTTGCACTGGATATGGGCGCGCTTGTTGCAGGTGCAAAGTATCGTGGTGAATTCGAGGAAAGACTTAAGGCTGTACTTGATGAGGTTAAGAAGTCTGAAGGTCAGATAATCCTGTTTATTGATGAGATTCACACTATTGTCGGTGCAGGTAAGACAGAAGGTGCTATGGACGCAGGCAATATGTTAAAGCCTATGCTTGCCCGTGGTGAACTTCATTGTATAGGTGCTACAACTCTTGATGAGCACAGAGAGTATATTGAGAAAGACCCGGCACTTGAAAGACGATTCCAGCCGGTTATGGTTGATGAGCCTACAGTTGAGGATACTATCTCAATCCTTAGAGGTCTTAAGGACAGATATGAAGTGTTCCATGGAGTTAAGATTACAGATGGCGCACTTGTAAGTGCAGCTACTTTGTCAGACAGATACATTTCAGACAGATTCCTGCCAGATAAGGCTATTGACCTTGTAGATGAGGCATGTGCAATGATTAAGACTGAACTTGATTCAATGCCTGCAGAACTTGATGAGAAGAGAAGAAAGATTATGCAGCTTGAGATTGAGGAGGCTGCCCTTAAGAAAGAGACAGATAATCTTAGTAAGGAAAGACTTGATGCATTACAGAAGGAATTATCTGAATTAAGGTCTGATTTCAATATCCAGAAAGCTAAATGGGACAGCGAGAAATCTTCTGTTGACCAGGTAAGCAAGTTAAAGGAAGAGATTGACCGGATTAATACCCAGATAGCACAGGCTAAGAGAGAATATGATCTTAACAAGGCAGCAGAGCTTCAGTATGGTAAGCTTCCACAGGCACAGAAGGCTTTGGAAGAAGCTGAGAAGAAGTCAAGTAACAGAGATATGAGTCTTGTTCATGAAAGTGTTACTGAGGAAGAGATTGCCAAGATTATATCAAGATGGACTGGTATTCCGGTTAGCAAGTTAAGTGAGTCTGAAAGACAGAAAACTCTTAATCTTGATGAACAGCTCCACAAGAGAGTTATCGGTCAGGATGAAGGTGTTACTAAGGTAACAGAGGCAATCATAAGGTCTAAGGCTGGTATTAAAGACCCGACTAAGCCAATTGGTTCATTCCTGTTCTTAGGACCTACAGGTGTAGGTAAGACAGAGCTTGCAAAGGCACTGGCTGAGAGTCTGTTTGATGATGAATCTAATATAGTAAGACTTGATATGTCCGAGTATATGGAGAAGTATTCAGTATCCAGACTTATCGGAGCGCCTCCAGGATATGTAGGTTATGATGAAGGTGGACAGCTTACAGAAGCTGTAAGAAGAAAACCATATTCAGTTGTTCTTTTTGATGAAGTTGAGAAGGCACATCCAGATGTATTTAATGTCCTCTTACAGGTACTTGATGATGGCCGTATCACTGATTCACAGGGAAGAACTGTGGATTTTAAGAACACTATAATCATAATGACAAGTAACATTGGTTCTTCATATCTGCTTGAAGGCATCAATCCTGATGGCTCAATTAAGCCAGAGGCAGAGGAAGCTGTTATGGGTGATTTAAAGAATCATTTCAGACCTGAATTCCTTAACCGTCTTGATGAGATAATTATGTTCAAGCCTCTTACTAAGGATAATATCAGCAATATTATCAATCTTCTTGTTGCAGATGTTAACAAGAGACTTGCAGATAAAGAGCTTGAGATTGTTCTTACAGATGCAGCCAAGGATTTCATAGTTGAAAACGGATTTGACCCAATGTATGGTGCAAGACCGCTTAAGAGATATGTCCAGAAGACAGTTGAGACACTGGCAGCCAAGTTAATACTTGCAGGCAATATCAATACAGGGGATGATATTGTTATTGACCTTGTAGATGGAAAGCTGACAGCCAGAGCCGCTGCGAGGGCTGTTGAGGGATAAGGCCTGATATTGAAATAAAAGCCTACTAAACTATTGTGTAATGCAAGTTTAGTAGGCTTTTTGAAAGCAAACCAGCAATTTATTCTTTGAATTTCTGACAGCATGCTTTATAAGCAAACCGCAATTGCGGTATTGACAAAAACTTATATTAATTGTATATTAAAAATGATTTATGGTTAAAGATTCATGACAGACTGCTTGTATGTGAATGAAAGAGAAAGATATAACACAAAAGGTACTGGAAGATAATAATGATATATTTGCGGATATTGTTAATGTACTGTTATTTGATGGAAAGTCGGAGGTTGAAGAGAATGAACTTGTTAATACGACAGTTCATTCACAGTATAAGGCTGAAGATGGAAAAGTTCATGAACAGGAACGCGATATTGCTAAGTATTGGAAAAGAGGAGGTACAGACATAGTCCTGTATGGCATAGAGAATCAGACAAAGGTTGAGAAAAGAATGCCAGCAAGGATATCGGGATATGAAGGTGCTTCATACAGAGGACAATATGATAAGAAAACAATAGTGCCGGTAATAACGATGGTGCTGTATTATGGTACAGACAGAAAATGGACAGCACCAAAGAATCTTAAGTCTCTGATTAAAGTTCCGGATAATCTGGATAAGTATGTTAATGACACTAAAGCTAATGTATTTGAGATAGCGTGGCTGACAGATGAACAGATAGCAAAGTTTACAAGTGATTATAAGATAGTTGCTAATTTCTTTGTGAACAAGAGAAAGAACAAAGATTACATACCAGATGATAAGACAACAATTAAGCATGTGGATGAGATACTAAAGTTCTTATCGGTTATGACAGGGGATAACAGATATCAAGAGATATTGTCAGATAAGGAAGGAGTGAGCAATATGTGTGATGTAGCGCAGAGGCTTGAAGACAGGGGAATTGAGAAAGGACTTCAGAAGGGAAGAGAAGAAGGACTTAGTCTTGGCGGCAACCAGATGATATATTCACTGGTCGAAGATAAGAGCATAAGTATGGAAAAGGGTGCACAAAAGCTTGGAATAAGTGTAGAAAAGCTGCGAGCTAATATGATTAATGCAGGATATAAGTGTCCGGATATGGAATGATAGCTGATAAGAAAGACAGAATAACAATATAATATATAAAGATAAAGCAATGTTAGGAAGAGTGGATACTGGCATTGCTTTTCTTTTTTTGGAGAAGCCTGCTTCTGTTCAGGGACATACTTCGATGTGTTCCTATAAGAACAAAAAATAGTCAAGCTATATAGGTAAAATACAGGCAGAATCACATGAAATTGCAGGAATATACCTATCAGGCAGGCACGAGGAAGTTTATCTATAGGCAGATTGGAAGAAAAAGTGAATGTTGAATAAGGATTCTGCCTGGATATGTCCTATAAATCAAGTGATAATGCGACTACCTATAGGTATAATGAACAACGAATCAATAATCAGATTAAGACATATTTATACAGAACTAGATAAACTGGTTCTTTTCAGTATTATATTCATAATTAATTGATTTTAACTTATTGGTTATTTCTTCCTCAGAAACCATATAAGATTTGCACAGTTCCTCTAATGAATTGTAATTGTCTCGAAGTTGTGTATTGACAAAGCTTAAAAGCATAACAGGGTCTTTAGGCATAGAAAAATCCTCCTTATATTGTGTTTTCAGTGATGGCTCTATTGTTGTACTATTTAGTACAGCATGAATATTTTCCCATATTAAGCATATTCTGTAAATGTAAGGCTTGTATATAAAATTGTATTAAAATAAATACATTTATGGTTGCACGAAAACGATTACTATGTTATAATTTTAACAAGCTAAGAAACATACTACTTAAATAACTGAATATCAAATTATGGAGGTTTTGTTATGGGAAAGAAATGGGTGTATTTGTTTACAGAGGGTAACGCAGATATGCGTGAACTTCTTGGTGGTAAAGGTGCGAATCTGGCAGAGATGACTAATATTGGTCTTCCGGTTCCACAGGGGTTTACTATTACCACGGAAGCTTGTACCCAGTATTACGAGGATGGTAGAGAAATCAATGATGAGATCATGGGACAGATTAACGAACATATCGAGAAGATGGAACAGATTACAGGCAAGAAGTTTGGAGATATGGAGAATCCACTTTTAGTTTCTGTTCGTTCTGGAGCGAGAGCTTCTATGCCGGGTATGATGGATACTATTCTTAATCTTGGACTTAATGAGGATGTTGTTAATGTAATTGCACAGAAATCCGGCAATCCAAGATGGGCATGGGATTGTTATAGAAGATTTATCCAGATGTATTCAGATGTAGTTATGGAAGTTGGTAAGAAATATTTCGAAGAGCTTATTGACAAGATGAAGGATGAGAGAGGGGTTAAGCTTGATGTAGAGCTTACAGCAGATGATCTTAAGGAGCTTGCAACACAGTTTAAGGCTGAATATAAGTCTAAGATTGGCAAGGATTTCCCAGATGATCCTAAGGAACAGTTATACGGAGCTATAAAAGCTGTATTCCGTTCATGGGACAACCCAAGAGCTAATGTATACAGAAGAGATAATGATATTCCTTATTCTTGGGGAACAGCAGTTAATGTACAGTCTATGGCATTTGGTAATATGGGGGATGACTGTGGAACTGGTGTTGCATTTACAAGAGATCCTGCAACTGGTGCTAAAGGACTTTTTGGAGAGTTCCTTACTAACGCACAGGGTGAAGATGTTGTTGCCGGAGTAAGAACTCCAATGCATATTCAGGAAATGAGTGAGAAGTTCCCGGAAGCATTTGAGCAGTTTAAGGATGTGTGTGCAACTCTGGAAGAACATTACAGAGATATGCAGGATATGGAATTTACAGTAGAGCATGGCAAGCTGTTCATGTTACAGACACGTAATGGTAAGAGAACAGCACAGGCAGCATTAAAGATTGCATGCGACCTTGTAGATGAGGGGATGAGAACAGAGAAGGAAGCAGTTGCAATGATTGATCCTCGTAATCTTGATACACTTCTTCATCCTCAGTTTGATGCAGCTGCACTTAAGGCTGCAACTCCAGCAGGAAGAGGTCTTGGAGCATCTCCTGGCGCTGCATGTGGTAAGATTGTTTTCTCAGCAGAAGACGCAGAAGAGTGGAATGCAAGAGGAGAGAAGGTTGTTCTTGTAAGACTTGAGACATCGCCAGAAGATATTACAGGTATGAAGGCTTCACAGGGTATTCTTACTGTAAGAGGAGGTATGACAAGCCATGCAGCGGTTGTTGCAAGAGGTATGGGAACCTGCTGTGTATCTGGCTGTGGTGATATTGCAATGGATGAAGCTAATAAGAAGTTCACACTTGCAGGCAAGGAATACCATGAAGGAGATTATATATCTATTGATGGTACAACAGGCAACATATATGATGGACAGATTCCTACGGTTGATGCCAAGATTGCAGGAGAGTTTGAAAGAGTTATGGAGTGGGCAGACAAGTACAGAAAGTTAAAGGTTCGTACTAATGCAGATACTCCTAAGGATGCCAAGAAGGCAAGAGAACTTGGAGCAGAAGGTATAGGACTTTGCCGTACTGAGCATATGTTCTTTGAAGAGGACAGAATTGCAGCATTCAGAGAGATGATATGTTCTGATACTGTAGAAGAAAGAGAAGCAGCACTGGATAAGATTCTGCCATATCAGCAGGGAGATTTCGAAGAACTTTATGAGGCACTTGAAGGCAATCCGGTAACTATCAGATTCCTTGATCCACCTCTTCATGAATTTGTTCCTACAGAGGAAGAAGATATTAAGAAGTTAGCTCAATCACAGGGCAAGTCAGTAGAGACTATTAAGAATATTATTGCAAGTCTTCATGAGTTTAATCCAATGATGGGACACAGAGGATGCCGTCTTGCAGTAACATATCCAGAGATTGCCAAGATGCAGACAAGAGCTGTTATAAGAGCTGCAATCAATGTTAAGAAGGCACATCCTGACTGGAATGTTAAGCCTGAGATTATGATTCCTCTTATCTGTGAGGTTAAGGAATTAAAGTATGTAAAGAAGACTGTTGTTGAGACAGCAGATGAAGAGATTAAGGCAGCAGGAATCGACCTTGAATACGAGGTTGGTACTATGATTGAGATTCCAAGAGCTGCACTTACTGCTGATGAGATTGCCAAGGAAGCCGATTTCTTCTGCTTTGGTACTAACGATCTTACACAGATGACATTCGGATTTTCAAGAGATGACGCTGGTAAGTTCCTTAATGCATACTATGAATCTAAGATATTTGAGAATGACCCATTTGCAAAGCTTGACCAGAATGGTGTTGGTAAGCTTATGGAGATGACAATAAAGCTTGGAAGACCGGTTAATCCGAATCTTCACATAGGTATCTGTGGAGAGCATGGTGGAGATCCTTCATCAGTTGCATTCTGCCACAAGATTGGTCTTGATTATGTGAGCTGCTCACCATTCAGAGTACCTATTGCAAGACTTGCTGCAGCACAGGCTGCTATTGCGGAAGAGAAATAATCCAATTTTTGACCATAACACGAGTTTCGGGGCATGGAAGGCGAAAGCTTTTCATGCCCCGAAATGTTTAAAATGGAATATTTTTTCATTGCCCTAAATCATAATATGTTCTATAATAATATGAAAATATATATTGATTGGAGCGTATTATGGAACAAAAGAAAATCGAACCTATTCGTGATGCCAGAAAGCTTGGTAAAGCGAAGATGCTGATTCTTGGTATTCAGCATATGTTTGCCATGTTTGGCGCAACTATTCTTGTACCTATTCTGGTATCAGGATATTTTCAGGCTGCCTGCGGTGAGGAGCTTACCAGAGGTCTGTCTGTATCAGTAACACTTTTCTGTGCAGGCTTTGGTACATTGATATTCCACCTGTGTACTAAGTTCAAAGTACCTGCATTCTTAGGATCTTCCTTTGCATTTCTTGGTGGATTCTACACAGTAGCTAATCTTGACAGCGGTATGTATGCTGGAATGTCAGCTAATGATAAGGCTGCTTATGCATGTGGTGGTATATTTGTTGCCGGAATGCTTTACTTTGTACTTGCACTTATAATTAAGCTTGTTGGAGTCAACAGAGTTATGAAATTCCTTCCACCTGTAGTTACAGGACCTATCATTATATGTATCGGTCTTTCACTTGCAGGTTCAGCTATTACAAATGCATCAGCTAACTGGTTACTTGCATTTGTTGCACTTGCTGTAATTATTATATTCAATATATGGGGCAAGGGACTTTTTAAGATTATCCCTATTCTTATGGGTGTAGTAATTTCATATGTATTTGCACTTATTCTTAATGCATGCGGAGTACATAATCCTGATGGTTCAGCGATACTTAATTTCTCATCAATTGCATCTGCTTCATGGGTAGGAATTCCGAAGTTCCAGTTTATGAAATTTGATGTTACATCAATCCTTGTTATGGCACCGATTGCTATTGCAACAATGATGGAGCATATCGGAGATATGTCAGCTATTTCAGCTACAGTTGAAGAAAACTACTTAGCAGATCCGGGACTTCACAGAACACTTATCGGTGATGGTGTTGCAACAGCATTTGCAGGTGCAATTGGAGGTCCGGCTAATACTACATATGGTGAGAACACAGGAGTTCTTGAACTTTCTAAGGTATATGACCCAAGAGTAATCAGAATTGCAGCAGTATTTGCAATTATACTTTCATTCATACCTAAGTTTTCATCAGTTATATCAACTATGCCAACAGCAATTATCGGTGGTATATCATTCATGCTTTACGGTATGATTTCAGCTATCGGTGTAAGAAATGTTGTTGAGAACAAGGTTGACCTTACTAAGTCAAGAAACCTTATTATTGCAGGTGTTATATTTGTATGTGGTTTAGGCTTCGGTGATGGACTTACATTTACAATCGGTGGAACATCTATAACACTTACAGCACTCGCAATTGCTGCTATAGCAGGTATTCTTCTTAATGCTATATTACCTGGTAATGATTATGAATTCGGTAAGAATCCAGCAGGTGACAGCAGCCGTGGAGTTTATGTTATGAATACAGACTCTGATGAGGAAAAGTCAGAAGAGGCAGAGTAAATACATTGAGTAATTATATTATATAATTTGGAGGTACTTTATAATGATGGATTTTGAGAATGAGAAGAATATAACTATATTTACACATCCGCTTATCCAGCATAAGATTTCAATTCTTAGAGATAAGAAAACAGGAACTAATGAATTCAGAAAGCTTGTTGAAGAAATAGCTATGCTTGAAGGTTTTGAGGCTTTATCAGACCTTCCAACAGAAGATGTTGAGATTGAGACACCTATTGAAACTTGTATGACACCTATGATTTCAGGCCGTAAGCTTGCAATTGTTCCTATTTTAAGGGCAGGTCTTGGCATGGTTCCTGGTGTACTTTCACTTGTACCAACAGCTAAGGTTGGACATATTGGAATGTATCGTAATGAAGAGACACATGAGCCTGTACCATATTACTGCAAGCTTCCACATCCAATAGAGGAAAGAACTATTGTTGTAACAGATCCAATGCTTGCAACAGGTGGTTCGGCAGTTGATGCAATTGACCAGATAAAGAAGGTTGGCGGAAAGCAGATTAAGTTCATGTGTATCATAGCTGCCCCAGAGGGAGTTGAAAAGCTTCATAAGGCGCATCCAGATGTTCAGATATACATTGGACATCTTGACAGAGAGCTTAACGCAGATGCTTATATTTGTCCAGGACTTGGGGATGCCGGAGACCGAATCTTCGGAACTAAGTAAATAATTATGGGCATGTAATTGCTTTGCGTTAAGAGATATGATAGTGTGTAAAATGCGGCTCCCAACGGGAGCCGTTTTTGTAACTTATATTATTTAATTAAGGAGATTTCGATGAGCAAGGAGGAAAACAGAAAGAATTTTTCTAAATATGTATCGCAGAATATTCTCGGAATGATAGGGTTTTCATGCTACGTTCTTGCTGACTCGTATTTTATATCTATAGCAAAGGGAGCAGACGGACTTACAGCATTAAATCTTGTTATGCCATTATATAGTATAATATTCTCAATTGGTGAGATGATTGGTGTTGGTTCAGCTATAAGATATGCAATCAGTAAGATTAAAAAAGATGCAGATGCAGATGATTATTTCTGGAATGCATTAATATGGTGTATAATGTCAAGTATGATATTCGTTTTTGCCGGAATATTTTTCTCAGCAGATATCATGCGTGTTCTAGGAGCTGATGAACATATTGTAGCAGTTGGAAATAATTACACTAAGATATTCATGTGTTTTGCACCTATGTTTATGTGCAACTATGTGACTAATGCATTTGTGAGAAATGACGGAGCCCCGGGAATTGCCATGAGTGCAACACTTTTTAGCAGTCTGTTTAATATAGTGTTTGACTATATTCTCATGTTCCCGATGAATCTGGGAATGGAAGGTGCAGCACTGGCAACAGCTTTGTCGCCGATTATAGGTATGGGAATATGCAGTATACATTTCTTCTCTAAGAAAAGCAGTGTCAGGCTTGTTGTGTGTAAGCCTTCAGTAAGAAAACTTGTGGCAGGAAGCCAGCTTGGTGTATCGGCATTTGTAGGAGAGATGTCATCAGCGGTCATTACACTTGCTTTTAATTTCGTAATTCTTAAGCTGGCTGGTAATGTCGGAGTAGCTGCATACGGAGTTGTGGCGAATATTGCAATTGTCACAACTGCGGTATTTAATGGTGTTGCACAGGGAAGCCAGCCTCTTATAAGCAGTTGCTTTGGCAGGGGAGACAGGGATGGATGTACACAGTTAAAACGAATGGGATATATAACAGCATTTGTACTTGCGGCAGTTATGTATAGCATATTGTTTATATTTGCAGGACAGTTTGTTGCAGTGTTTAACAGTGAAGGTTCAGAAATGTTAAGGCTTTACGCAACAGAAGGTGTTAAGTTATATTTTATCGGAATATTCTTTGCGGGAATTAATATTGTAGGTGGCGGTGCATTCAGTGCAACAGAGGATGCGTTTAAAGCGGCAGTTGTTTCTGTGGCAAGAGGATTTGTGCTGATTTTAGGTGCAGTTTTTGTAATGTCAGCACTTTTTGGAATGACAGGAGTATGGCTTGCGTATGCTGTTGCTGAGGGAATAACAACATTTATAATGCTTGTAATGGTGCTAAGAGTGTGATAGAATATTTGCGGACAAAATTATCCCAGAGATTGGGAAAATATGAAAGGAGTCTATATAATTATGAGCAATATTGCAGACAAATTTGAAGAACTTGGAGTAATTCCAGTAGTAGTATTGAATGATGCTAAAGATGCACTTCCATTAGCTAAGGCTTTAGTTGATGGTGGTCTTCCTTGTGCAGAGGTTACATTCCGTACAGCAGCAGCTGAGGAATCTATCCGTCTTATGCATGAAGCATATCCAGATATGGTACTTGCAGCAGGTACAGTACTTACAACAGAGCAGGTTGACAGAGCTGTAGCAGCTGGTGCTTCAGTTATCGTAAGCCCAGGATTTGATCCAGAAATCGTTGATTACTGTATTTCTAAGAACATTCCTGTTATGCCAGGTATCGTTACACCTTCAGAGCTTGCTCAGGCTGTTAAGAGAGGCCTTACAAGAGTTAAATTCTTCCCAGCTACAGCTGCAGGTGGAATTAAGATGATCAAGGCTATGTGCGCAGCTTACACTAATGTAAGAATCATGCCTACAGGTGGTATCAACACAGCTAACCTTGAGGAATTCTTATCATGCGATAAGATCTTCTGCTGTGGTGGATCATGGATGGTTAAGGGTGATATGATTAAGGCAGGAGAATTTGACAAGATTAAGGATATGACAGCAGAGGCTGTTGCTCTTGTTAAGAAGATCCGTGGCTAATCACCAGTGATTGTTAATATCAAAGATACATATAAACCCCGTATTCTGTTTTACAGGATACGGGGTTTTGTATGTATATTATGTTTTTTAGTGAATTACAGATTAGAAAATATATTCTCAATTTCTTCATGAGGAAGTACAAGGGCAAATCTTACATGACCTTCTCCAAGGCTTCCGAAGCTGCTTCCTGGTGTACATAAAACGCCAGTCTTATTAAGAAGTTCCATAACATAATCAGCTGAACTGGTATAGCCGTCAGGAATGGCAGCCCATACAAACATTGTGCCTTTAACATCAGCAGGTTTAAGTCCAAGCTTCTTAATTCCGGCAACGAGAGCATTTCTTCTTAACTCATATTCAGCACGGTTGTCAGCGACATATCCTTGCGGACCGTTAAGTGCAGCAACAGCAGCTTTCTGATATATAAAACTTGTTCCATAGTCGAATTGTGAGCGGACAGTTTTGAATTTGCTTACGATTTCACGGTTTCCGATAAGAAATGAAAGGCGCAGACCAGTAAGATTATAAGTCTTAGAAAGAGAGTTGAATTCAACTCCGACTTCCATAGCACCTTCGTGGCTTAAGAAAGAGCCACCAATCTGTCCGTCATATATAATCTCAGAATATGCGTTGTCGTGAATAATAATGATGTTATATTTCTTGGCAAATGCGATGAGTTTATCGTAGAATTCATCAGGTGCAGTAGCACATACAGGATTCAGTGGATAAGATACAACCATCATTTTGGCTTTTTTTGCAGTATCTTCATCGATAGAATCAAAATCTATAAGATAATCATTCTCTGGGAGAAGATTGTAATAAGCAATCTGTGCGTCACACAGGAATGGTCCAATCTCGAATATAGGATATCCCGGATTAGGAACTAAGCATAAATCACCAGGGTTGCACAAAGCAAGGGCAATATGAGCCATGCCTTCCTGGGTTCCGAATACAGAGGCGACTTTATCAGGTGTGATAACGGTGTTGTAACGGCGTTTGTACCATTTGCATACAGCGTCAAGCAATTCATCAGTATCACCAAGTGAGTACTTGTAATTCTCAGGGTCAAGTGCTGCCTCTGAAACAACCTTCATAACAGATTCATCAGGCTTGAAATCAGGAGTTCCTACAGTAAAGTTATATACCGGCTTTCCCTGTGCAAGTCTGTCATTCTTTTTCTGATTAAGTATATTAAAAATGTTGCTGCCAAAGCGGTCAGCTCTCTTAGAAAATTCAATATTCATATGTATACTCCATTTCTTTAAATGCGTATATGCATGCATTTTATTCAGACCCGAAATATAGAAAAATTTCAAGCCTATCGAATAAGATACTAGCATAATTAACAAAAGTCAATTTTAAGGTGTATTTTTTGGTGAAAATGTGATAGTTTTATATATGTAAGTAGAAATAAATAAGATATGGCGGTCTGCAAATGTTACATACAGGAACATTAAACGGTAGAATGCAGACAGAAAGGAAAGGTAGAAGATATGTCAGTACAGGATTATCTTAGTGCAGTAAAGATTGGTAAAAAAGAATATCATGCGTGTGTAAATAAGGGTACGTACCCATATCTTCCGGTTTTGGAGGATATTATTGATGAAAACAGTATTGACAGAGAAGTTAGTCTTGGAAGTGACCAGATTCCGTTAAGACTTGTGGTTGGAACATGTACAGCAGGTAGAACTACTGCATTTGCAGACAACTTCATGCCTATACTTGACTGGGGAACAGAATTTTCAGCAAAGTGGGCTTCGCTTAGCGACAGTCAGGTGAATGAAGGAATAAGAGACGATATTAAAGTATATGAGTACATGAATAAGTTCTATGTGCTTGAAGGTAATAAAAGAGTCAGTGTACTTAAATATTTTAAGGCGGTGACAGTAAGTGCACAGGTTATAAGAAAGATACCTAAATACAGTGATGATCCTGATGTTAAGATATATTATGAATTCATGGATTTTTATAAATCTACCAAGTTAAATGATATATATTTCAGTAAAGAGGGCAGTTTTACAACTCTTATGGAGCTGGTTGGAATTACACCAGGAGAACCAATGGATGAGGATGATAAGAAAGACCTTGTTTCGTGCTATCTTAATTTCAGGCTTGCTTATGAATCAAGAGGAGGGGATAAGTTTGATTTCCCAACAGGAGATTCATTTTTACGCTTCATTCACATTCACGGATATGATGCTGTTAAGAAGATGACTAAGTCTGAAATGGCAAAGAATGTCGCCAAGACATGGGCTGAATTCGAGCTTCTTGATGACAACAGCGAAGTGGAACTTAAGATGACGCCGGCAGCAGCACCTAAGAAGAATATATTAAGCTATCTGCTTCCAATGGGTGGAGGAGTTAAGAAGCTTAAGGTTGGATTTGTGTATGAAAAGACACCGCAGGATTCAGAGTGGTGTTATACACATGAGCTTGGAAGACAGTATATTGATGATACATTTGGTGACCAGATAGAAACATATGTTGAGGAGAATGTGATACCGGAGCAGAATGATGAGGCGGCAATTAACAGACTTATAGAGAAAGGATGTGACCTTATATTCGTGACATCTTCGGCGATGAATATGGCTGGACTTAAAGCTGCAATAGCACATCCGTCAGTAAAGATTCTTGATTGTTCTCTTAACATTTCACATAAATATATCAGGTCATATTATGCAAGAATGTTTGAAGCAAAGTTTATAACAGGGATTATTGCAGGTTCACTGGCTGATGACGATAATGTTGGTTATATAGCTGATAATCCGGTTTATGGGGCATGTGCGAATATAAATGCATTTGCATTGGGAGTAAAGTTTGTTAATCCAAGAGCCAAGGTTTACCTTGAATGGAACAGTATTAAGGATAATGATTCAGAGGAAAATCTTGCTAAGAAGAATATAAGCATTATTTCTAATCAGGATATGATTACTCCGGGCAAGAGTAAGAGAAAGTTCGGGTTGTATAAAGCGAGTGATTCGGATAAGCACCTGGCTATGCCTGTATGGCACTGGGGAGTTTTTTATGAAAAGCTTATACAGAGCATTATGAGTGGTTCATGGAGTAAGGATGAGGACGGCGATAATGTAAAAGCACTTAATTACTGGTGGGGAATGTCGGCAGGAGTTGTTGATCTTATATATTCAGAGAGTCTGCCATCAGCAACTAAGAGACTTGTAAAGCTCTTTGAGAAAGAACTTAAGGAAGCAAGGTTCAGAGTGTTTGAGGGTGAATTAAAAGATCAGCAGGGTAATATAAGAGTTGAAGAAGGGAAGCTTATTGATCCGGAACATATAATTACTATGGACTGGCTGCTTGATAATGTGGTTGGCAGACTGCCTCGGTATGATGAACTTACAGATAATGCTAAATTAAAAATGGCACTTCAGGGTGTTGTCAAAGAAGAAGAATAGAAAGCATGCTGCCTGCAGTGGTGGCTGGGGAATTATTAATGAAAATACTTGTGTTAGCTGATGTTGAATCAAAGTACTTATGGGATTATTTCGAAAAGGAAAAATTGGAAGGTATAGATCTTATACTTTCAGCAGGGGATTTAAAGCCCCAGTATCTGTCGTTTCTTGCATCATTTTCAAAAGTACCTGTTCTTTATGTGCATGGAAATCATGATGACTGTTATGATATACAGCCACCGGATGGATGCATTGATATAGAGAATAAGATATATGTGTATAAAGGTGTCCGTATTATGGGACTTGGTGGTTCTATACGCTATAAGAAGGGAAAGAACCAGTATACACAGAAAGAGATGAACCACAGAATTAATAAAATGTGGCTTTCAATAAAGAAGAACAGGGGTTTTGATATACTGCTTACACATTCACCGGCAGCGGGAATAGGTGACGGACCTGACGAACCGCATAAGGGTTTTGAGGGCTTTAATTATCTGTTGGAAAAATATAAGCCTAAGTATTTTATCCATGGTCATATCCATAGGAGCTACCAGATGAAGTTTAAGCAGGAATATGAGTATAATGAGAATACTAAGATAATTAATGGGTATGAGAGATATATATTTGAATATCCGGATGTTTAATCTGCACCGTGGCATATTAGCTTACCAGCAAATGTGCTACGGTGTTTTACATATTTTTGACATATTTTCACATGAAATACATAAAAATTATGAATATGGTACCTATTTCCTACTTAACATACATGTACTTTTTGAGTAAAAATTGCTAATATAACGACATAAACCCTTGCTGGTTAAAGCAAAATGCACAAAAAAATGTATTGAGGAGGAAAAGCAAAACATGAAAGCTATTATTAGCAAAGCAGCCCGTAGAAAATGGGCATGGGTACTTGCATTGGTTATGATTGTGAGTATCGTGATTCCTACATCACTTCTTACAGCGAAGGCGGATGTTGGAACAGTTAAATTTATTGATGGTGCGGCAGGATGGTTAGAGTCAGCATATGCACAGTGGGCCATTGATAATCAGGCAGAAGGATATACAGCATATATCAAGAAAGCCAGCCAGTCAGATTCTGCTTATGCAAGAATCGACAATGAACTTATCAGAAAGTATAAGAACTACTACAGGGTTGATGCAGTAGGACTTGCGGCAGGTGACTATGTTATTAAGGTAGTTCCTGTAAAGAACGGAAAGGAAGTTACTGACAAAGCACAGGTTACTAAGACACTCAATGTAAGTTCTTATGACAGATCCGGATTTGCATTTTCATCTGAATCAAAATATAAAACAGGTTCAGGTGCTTACAATGAGAATGGAACACTTAAGAAAGATGCAATTGTTCTTTATGTTACTAACGATAATGCAAAGACAATTAAGGCATCAGTAAAAGAGGCAAAGGGAGAGAAGGAATATACAGGTCTTCAGACAATAATTGATGCATATACAAAAAGTGCTAGCAAGGGGATAGAAACAAGAGCACTTGATGTTCGTGTAATCGGATGTGTTACAGATACTGCAATGGATAAGTTTTCAAGTTCATCTGAGGGAGTACAGATTAAAGGAGCTAGTGCTTATTCAAATCTTAATATGACAATAGAGGGTATCGGAGATGATGCAACAATCAATGGATTCGGTTTCCTCTTAAGAAATGCAGGAAATGTTGAGATGAGAAATTTCTCAATTATTAATTTCATGGATGATGGTATTTCTCTCGATACAGCAAACTGCAATGTATGGATTCACAATGTTGATCTGTACTATGGTAAAGCAGGTGGGGATGCTGACCAGGCAAAGGGTGACGGTTCAATTGACATTAAAGGTAATTCACAGTATATAACAGTTTCATATGTACATTTTTATGACTCAGGTAAGTGCTCATTATGTGGAATGAAGAGTGAGTCTGGTCCTAACTATATTACATATCATCATAACTGGTTTGATCATTCTGATTCAAGACATGCAAGAGTAAGAACAATGTCAGTGCATATGTATAACAACTACTATGATGGCAATGCAAAGTATGGTGCTGGTTCAACAATGGGTTCTTCATTATTCATACAGAATAACTATTTTAGAAACTGTAAGAATCCAATGCTTTCATCTAATCAGGGAACAGATGCACTTGGTGAGGGTACATTCTCAGGTGAGAACGGTGGTATCATTAAAGCATATGGAAATGTTATCGTAGGTGCACAGAAGATTATCTATGCAAATGCTGTTTCAGAAACAGGTGATTCTGCAAATGCGGCATCATTTGATGCATACCTTGCAAAGTCAGCAGATGAGAAAGTTCCATCTTCATATAAGACTGTAGCAGGTGCAACATCTTATGATAACTTTGATACAACTAAGGATCTCGGAGTTAAATCAGGAAGTCTTAATAATGCAGAAGATGTACCTTCAGTAGTAACATCTGCAAAGGGAGCAGGAAGCCTTGGTGGTGGAGTGATTTCATGGACATTCTCTGATAAAGATGATTCTGTATATGCCATAGATAAGGAATTAAAGGCAACAGTTACTAATTACAAGAATACAGACCTTGTTTCTGTAGGTGGTACTAATGCGAAGATTGTTTCACCAGATCCAACAACAGAAGAGACTAAGGCAACAGAGAGTACAACAAAAGCTACACAGGCAACAACTAAGGAAACACAGACAACAACAAAAGCAACACAGGCAACAACTAAATCAACAGAAAGCGCAACAAAGGCAACTGAAAAGGAAACAACGGGTTCAGATGCAACAACATCATATGATAAGACAAGCCTTTCTTATTCAGGTGCGTATACAGATATCAGTAAGAAGAAAGATGCAGATTTCAAGAATGCAAAGTATGTATCATCTTCAAATGAAATTCTTAATGCAATCAGTTCAGCTAAGGCTGGTGATGTAATTATTGTAAAAGAGGGAACATATAAGTTCTCTGATACAATTGTAATTAATAATGCCATGAATGGAAAATCAGGCTCTTATATTATTGTAAAGGCTGAAAGTGGCAAGGAAGTTAAGTTTGATTTCTCAGCACAGAAGCTTGACGGAGCTAACAGAGGTGTAGTTGTAGATGGAGATTACTGGTATTTCCAGGGAATTAATTTCTATGGTGCTGGAGATAACGGAGTATTACTTGCTGGTAATAACAACATTTTTGAAAAATGTGTATTTGAAGCAAACAGGGATTCAGGTCTCCAGATTTCAAGATATGATACAACAGCAGCTACTAAAGATTTATGGCCATCAAATAACCTGATTATTAACTGTACATCACATGATAATTGTGATTTCCCTGAACAAGGTGGTACAGGTGAGAATGCAGATGGATTTGCTGCAAAGCTTACATGTGGTGAAGGTAATGTATTTGACGGATGCATATCATACAGCAACTCAGATGATGGATGGGATTTATTTGCAAAGAGTGCAACAGGTCCTATAGGTGTAATTACAATTAGAAACTGTGTGGCATTTAATAATGGAACATTATCTAATGGTGTTCATTATGCTAATGGAGATATGAATGGATTTAAGCTTGGTGGTTCAGGTGTTGGAACTCCACATAATGTAATGAATTGTCTGTCATTTGACAATGGTGCAACAGGATTTACAGATAATAATAACCCAACAGGTCTTACAATTGTAAATGTTACAGCATGGGGCAACGGAAAGTATGCTAAGAAGGGTAACTTCTTATGTTACAGAACATCAAGTGCAGCAATATTTAAGGGACTTGTATCAGCAGGTGCAATTGATTCAGATAAGTTTACTGGTAAAATGGCTGATTCAATATATTACAATTCAGGTAAGTATTATAATCTTTCAGGCTCTTTGTTTACTTCTTTAGTAAGTGGAGATAAGAAGGGAACTGTTGTAACTGACCCTGCTAAGACAGCTGGAATGTTTAAGAACACTGTTAATGCAATCGATATGAGCAAAAATATAGATAAACAGCTTAGAAATTCTGATGGAACTGTTAATATGAACGGTCTCTATGAGACAATAGGAAGCTATGCTTCAATGGGAGCAAGATTCAATGTTGCTAATCAGATGATTAGTGTATCTTCAAAGAATTCATCATCTGAGGTAACTAAGCCAGAAGAGACAACAAAGGCTCAGGAAACAACAAAGGCGACAGAGGCAGCAACAAAGGAGACGCAGGCTCCAACAAAGGCGACAGAGGCAACAACAAAGGAGACACAGGCTCCAACTAAGGCGACAGAGGCAACAACAAAGGCAACAGAAGCTTCTTCAGCATCAACAAAGGGTGAAAAATTAATTCTTAATGCTAATGATGTTTCAACAGGAAAGATTAAGAGTTCAACTGTAGTTGATGGTCTTAAGATTGTTGCAACAAGCAAAAAGACTGTAACAGTTGATAAGAGTGATAAGGATTACAAGAATATCAGCTTTACAAAGAGAATCAAGCTTAGCGGTGCAGGAAGCAAATCTGCAAGAGCAATTGCATTTAAGACAGCAGGTGAATCTAAGGTAAAGATATATGCAACAAGCTCAGATACAGATACAAGCAGACTTATTAAGATTATTGATAAGAATGGTAATGATGTAACAAGTACAGCTAAAATACCTGGTTCTTCACTTAAATCAGTATCATTCAGATTGGATGAGGCAGGTGAATATTATATTGTATCAGAATCTGGTGGAGTTAATATTTATTATGTAGAAGTATCTAATGGTATAGCGTATTAATATTTTGTGAATTTCCCCGCACTATGTGCGGGGATTTTTTTGTAAAAACATTTTATGGTAAAATATCCACAAATACTTGACCTTGACATTGGTTCATAGTTTACAATTTGAACAAATAAAAGAAAGGAATGATCTTTGTTATGAAAAACAAAAATAGAAGACGAATCAGTTGTCTGCTTAGTGCAGTTCTTTTACTTGTTATGAGTTTTGGATTTGGCACATTTGCAGGGGCTGAGGAATCAGATTCATCAAAGCCTGTTGTCTGGATTGTGGGAGATTCGACAGTCAGTGCTTTCACAGACAATTATTATTATCCTAGATATGGATGGGGAACACAGATTGATAAGTATCTGGATGGAACTTTTGAGGTAAAGAATATTGCTTTATCAGGAAGAAGTTCAACAAGCTATACAGCGGATAAGGAGTATGGTGAGCTTATAGCTGGAATGAAAAAGGGAGATTTTCTTCTTGTTGGTTTCGGCCACAATGATGAAAAAGCGGAGAGCGGAAGATATACTAACCCTAATGGAGATTATAAAACAGCAGGCTCATTTGCTAATTCTTTATATGAGAATTATATAAAGCCGGCACAGGCAGCAGGAACAACTGTTGTTTTATGTACACCGATTGTAAGAAGAACTGCTGATGGCAACTGGTCTGACAGCCAGCTTCATGTTACAGCTGCTTCAGGAGAGTTTGAAGGAGGAAGTTATCCACAGGCAATCATTAATCTTGGAAAAGATCTTAATGTTCCAGTGGTTGATATGACTTCTCTTACTAAGGAATTATACGATTCATTAGGAGCATCCGAGACAGTTAATTTACATGCATGGACATCATCAAAGCCAGAAAGTGTAGACAATACACATACTAATATCTGGGGCGGAACATATAATGCATATCTTGTTACTAAGACAATTAAGGAACTTAATGTAGCTGGACTTGCAGAGCATATTATTGATGCTAAAGCACCAACTAAGAGTGATGTTTTAAAGTCTAATCCTGATTATAAAGAGTCAGAATATTCAAATGATTTAAAAGACAGTGAATTATGGGCTAATGCAGGAATCTTTAAGGGAACTGTATTTGGAAATGTTGGCGGCAATGATAAGATAGCATCTAAATTCAAGCTTGAGAGTCTGGATAATGGTAATATCAATATTGCAGTTAACGGAGCAGGAAAGATAGCAAGTACTGCTGATGGAATTGCTATGTATTATTACAGAGTTCCAGCAAACAGTAATTTTACAATTACGGCAAAGGCGACTGTGAACAGTTTTACATCTAATGATCAGGTATCATTTGGTCTTATGGCAAGAGATGATATGTATGTTGATCAGAATAATAATAATACTTTAGGTGACTATGTTGCAGCTGGTCCACTTAAGCTTACTAAGAAAGGTTCTGTATGGAACTGTTTTGCAAGAAAGAGTGGCGCTCTTACACAGGGAGGAACATGTGCTAATGAGATTAAGGCTGGTGAGACATATAACCTTAAAATCGAAAGTAATACAGATGGTTATGCATGTACATTTGGTAATGAAGAAACTATTACAGGTGGTTTTGATTTTAAATTAACTTCTGTAGATTCAGAATATGTATATGTTGGAATGTATGTTGCAAGAAGTGCTGATGTGACATTTTCAGATGTTAAGCTTGTTGTTGATGGTAAGGAGATTACATCTGCAGGCGAACCAGAAAATCCAACACCAGGTGGACCAGAGAATCCAACACCGGGCGAACCAGAGAATCCAGCACCAGGTGAACCAGAGAATCCAACACCAGCAGAACCAGCACCAGAGCAGCCTGTTAAACCAGAGACACCGGCAGAGCAGCCAGCTACAGAGCCAGTGGTATCAGATAATAATGGTGTTAAGACAGGTGATTCATACCATATGGTATGGTATATTGCTGCAATGACATTAACAGCAGGAATTGCATGTGTTGAATTAAAGAGAAAGAAGACATTCGATAAATAAGTTTATAAGAATTTACTTCTCCTAATATTTCCAGAAAAAGCTTCCGGTTAACTGCCGGGGCTTTTTCATTTTTACATTAAAAATATATTTTTATTAAGAAAAATCTTAAAATATTTAAAAATGGCTTGCATTATCCTATAGGCTGTGATATATTTTCTTAGACACAAAAACAAATGTCCGTCACAGAAAGACAGAACAGAGGGAAGTGTCTTTTAGATTTTACATATTGAAGGAGTTAAAAATGAGCGATAAGTTAAGAGTTGGTATCCTTGGCGGTACAGGTATGGTAGGACAGAGATTTATAACATTACTTGAGAATCATCCTTGGTTTGAGGTTGTTTTAGTAGCAGCTTCAGGACGTTCAGCAGGAAAGCTTTATGAAGATGCTGTTGAAGGACGCTGGAAGATGCAGACACCAATGCCAGAGTTCGTTAAGAAGATGACTGTATATGATATGGATAAGGATTTTGATGAAATTGTTTCTAAGGTAGATTTCGTATTCTGTGCAGTTAATATGCCTAAGGACCAGATTAAGGCTATAGAGGAAAGATATGCTAAGGCAGAAGTTCCAGTTGTTTCTAATAACAGTGCTAATCGTTGGACACCAGATGTTCCTATGGTTGTTCCAGAAATCAACCCAGAGCATCTTGAAGTTATTAAATATCAGAGAGAAAGACTTGGTACTAAGAGAGGATTTATCTGTGTTAAGCCTAACTGTTCAATCCAGAGCTACACACCTGCTCTTAATGCATTAAAGGAATTCGGACCAAAGCTTGTTGTTGCAACAACATATCAGGCAATCTCAGGTGCTGGTAAGACATTTGAACAGTGGCCAGAGATGGTTGAGAATATCATCCCTTATATTGGTGGCGAGGAAGAAAAGTCAGAGAAAGAGCCTTTAAGATTATGGGGTAAGATTGAGGATGGAAAGATTGTTCCTGCAAGTGATCCGGTTATCACATGTCAGTGTATCAGAGTTCCAGTTCTTGATGGACATACAGCAGCTGTATTTGTTAACTTTGAGAAGAAGCCAACTAAGGAACAGATTATTGAAAAGTGGAGAAGCTTCAAGGGAGTTCCACAGGAACTTAATCTTCCAAGTGCTCCAAAGCAGTTCATCCAGTATCTTGAAGAAGATGACCGTCCACAGGTTAAGCTTGATGTAAATTATGAGAACGGAATGGGTGTTTCACTTGGCCGTTTAAGAGAAGACAGTGTGTTTGATTATAAGTTTGTTGGTCTTTCACACAACACATTAAGAGGTGCAGCAGGTGGAGCTGTTCTTATTGCAGAGCTTCTTAAGGCACAGGGTTATATCACTCCTAAGGATGCAGAATAATTAAATTCTAATACACATACCAGAAAAGAGATGTCAGAGATGGCATCTCTTTTTACTTGCTTAAAAACCTATTATGATATAAAATTATGAAACGACTTAAAGAGTTAAGAGGGGACATTTACATTGAAGGAAAATTATTTTTATGCAATGCTGTCGAGAATGAAATATATTAACAGATGGGGACTTATGCAGAATACACGCCATGAGAATCTGTGCGAGCATAGTCTTGAAGTGGCATTCATAGCACATGCATTGGGAATTATCAACAATGAGATATATGGTGGGAATATTAATGCTGAAAGGCTTGCAATTCTTGGAATGTATCATGATGTTACAGAGATAATTACGGGTGATCTTCCGACTCCTGTAAAGTATTACAATCCGGTTATAAGAAATGCTTATAAGGAAGTAGAGCATGTTGCAGAGGAGCAGATGCTCTCAGGTCTGTCATCTGATATAAGAGCACATTATAAGGGTGTGTTATCAGAGACAGAAGAGGAAGAAGAACTCTGGAAATATGTAAAGGTGGCTGATAAGATGTCAGCTTATATCAAATGTCTTGAGGAAAAGAAGTCTGGTAATATGGATTTTGCTGATGCGGAAAAGACAATATATCAGGCTATTGTTGATATGAATATTCCGGAAGCAGATTATTTTATAAAAGAATATATACCAGCTTATATGGGAACTCTTGATGCTTCAGGAGAATAATAATTGTGTAATAGACACAGAAATGAGGGATATAATGGGAAAATCCGTATATATCGCGGAAAAACCAAGCGTAGCGCAGGAGTTTGCCAAGGCACTGCATGTGAACTTCACAAGAAAAGACGGATATCTTGAGGGTGGAGACCATATTGTGACATGGTGTGTAGGACATCTGGTAACTATGAGCTACCCGGATGCATATGATCCTAATCTGAAAAGATGGAGCTTTGACACATTGCCATTCATACCAAAGGAATTTAAGTATGAGGTTATACCTGCAGTTGCGAAACAGTTTAATATAGTTAAAGACATTCTTACAAGGGATGATGTTGAATATATATATGTGTGTACCGATTCAGGACGAGAGGGAGAATATATATACAGGCTTGTGAGGCAGGAGGCAGGCGTTAAGGGAAAGAAAGAGCGCCGTGTGTGGATTGATTCGCAGACCGAGGAAGAGATTCTTAAAGGAATTAATACGGCTAAAGATATATCTGAATATGATAATCTGAGTGATTCAGCGTATCTTCGTGCGAAGGAAGATTATCTTATGGGAATTAATTTCTCAAGAGTTCTTACATTGAAATATGGACGCAATATTGCTAATTACCTGCACCTTGACAGGGCAGTTGTATCTGTCGGAAGGGTTATGACATGTGTTCTTGGAATGGTAGTAAGAAGAGAACGGGAGATAAGAAGCTTTGTAAAGACACCGTTCTACAGAGTTATTGGACAGGCACAGGCTGAAAATTCAACATTTGATGCAGAATGGCGTGTAAGTGATAAGAGTATGTATGCCGGTACGCCATATTTATATAAGGATAATGGTTTTAAGGAAAGGAAAAAGGCTGAGGAACTTGTTAAGTTCTTATCTGATCCACTGCCGGCACAGGGGGTAGTTGATTCTATTGAGAGAAAGAAAGAAACCAAGAATCCACCGCTTCTGTATAATCTTGCCGAGATTCAGAACGAATGCAGCAAGCTGTTTAAGATAAGCCCTGATGAGACCCTTAATATTATTCAGGAACTGTATGAAAAGAAACTGGTTACTTATCCAAGAACTGATGCGAGAGTGTTATCGACTGCGGTAAGTAAGGAAATACATAAGAATATAGGAGGACTCAGGAATTTTCCGCCTGTGAAGGAGATAGCTGAGCATATATTACAGAATAATATGCAGAAGGGGATTGAAAAGACAAGATATTGCAACGATAAAGCAATCACAGACCATTATGCGATTATTCCGACAGGACAGGGGTTTAATAATTTAAAGAACTTGTCAGTTACAGCTGCGAGAACTTATGAGATAATTGTAAGAAGATTCTTAAGTATATTCTATCCACCGGCTATTTATCAGAAGGTAAGTATTACCAGTGATGTAAAGAATGAAAAACTGTATGCTTCATTTAAAGTGCTTGTAGATGAAGGGTATCTTAGCGTAGCTAAGAACTCATTTGCAAAGGCGAGAAATGATGCAAAAGTAAAGGATGATGATAGCGTCGATAATAAGGAAGATAATAAATGTGATGCAGCTTTATTTGAGGTATTGAAAAAATACAGAAAAGGTTCTACAATCACATTTAATGGGTTTAATATCAAAGAAGGTGAAACATCACCTCCTAAGAGATATAATTCAGGTTCTATTATTCTTGCAATGGAGAATGCAGGACAGCTTATTGAAGATGAGGAGCTGCGTGCCCAGATTAAGGGTAGTGGAATAGGAACAAGTGCTACCAGAGCTGAAATCCTTAAAAAACTTAATACTATTAAGTATATTTCTATTAATTCTAAGACACAGATTATTACGCCTACATTTTTAGGTGAGATAATATATGATGTTGTAGATAATTCTATCAGGCATCTGCTTAATCCGGAGCTTACGGCAAGCTGGGAAAAAGGACTTACAGGTGTAGCAGAGGGGAATATTACAGCAGATGAGTATATGGAAAAGCTTGATGGTTTTGTTTCGAGAAGAACAAGGGCTGTTATGGCATTAAGGAATCAGGCGGGGCTTATAGGACTTTTTAACGAGACCGCTAAGAATTATAAGTAAATGAGTGAAAGGAATTAAATATATGTGCGGAATTGCAGGATATGTAGGGGACAGAGAAAGCGCAGATGTACTTGTAGATGCATTATCTAAGCTTGAATACAGAGGATATGATTCAGCAGGTATTGCGGTATTTGATCATGGTAATATAAAGGTCAAGAAGTGCAAGGGAAGACTTGCCAACCTTGTTGAGAAGATGGATGAAGAAGGAAAACCACAAGGACATGTTGGAATTGGCCATACAAGATGGGCTACGCATGGAGAACCATCAGACATTAATTCACATCCACATGGCAATAAGAGAGTTACTATTGTACATAACGGTATAATTGAGAACTATAAGAAGCTTAAGGATTTTCTTGTCGGAGAGGGATATAGCTTTGCAAGTGAAACAGATACTGAAGTTGCTGCAAAGCTGCTTGATTACTATTATGATGGTGACCCGATGAAGACTATTGCAAAGGTACTGTCAGAGATTAAGGGTTCATACGCACTTGGAATTATGTTCAGGGATTTCCCTGATGAGATATTTGCAGTAAGAAAGGACAGCCCTCTTATTGTTGGCGTTGGAGAACATGAGAATTTCATAGCATCTGATGTTCCGGCTATTATTCACTACACAAGAGATTATTACCTTCTTGACCAGAATGAGATTGCAGTTATTAAGAAGGATTCAGTTAAGATATACGATGTTCATGGTAATGAGATACATAAGGAATTAAATACTGCTGACTGGGATGTTGATGCTGCAGAAAAGGGCGGTTATGCGCACTTTATGCTTAAGGAAATTCATGAGCAGCCAGATTCTGTAAAGAGAACAATTATGCCAAGAATCATGGACGATATGCCTGATTTCAGTGCAGAAGGATTCAATCCTGATAAGTTAAAGAATTATAAGAATATATATATTGTTGCCTGTGGTACTGCAATGCATGCCGGAATGGTCGGTAAATATATAATAGAAAAGATAGCAAGAGTATCTGTAACTGTTGATATTGCATCAGAATTCAGATACAGAGATCCTCTTATTAGTGAAGATGACCTTATGATTGTTATATCACAGTCAGGTGAGACTGCTGATACTAAGGCTGCACTTGAACTTGCAAAACAGGCAGGTGCTGATACTATGGCAATTGTTAATGTCAAGGGTTCATCAATTGCAAGAGAAGCAGATATGGTTGTATATACACATGCGGGTCCTGAGATTTCAGTTGCTTCAACCAAGGCATATATGGTTCAGATATCAATTATGTATTTAATTGCATTTGAATTAGCATATGCTAATGGTAAGATGGACGAGGCAGAATGCAGCAGATATACTAAGATGCTTGAAGAAATACCTGAGGTTATTGAAGAAGCCATTGCACTTGAGAGTAAGTGTCAGTTTGCAGCATCCAAGCTTATTAATGCAGACAGTCTTCTTTATATAGGACGAGGTCTTGATTATGCACTCAGTATGGAAGGTTCTCTTAAGTTAAAGGAGATATCTTATATTCATTCTGAATCATATGCAGCAGGAGAGCTTAAGCATGGAACTATCTCGCTTATTACAGAACAGATGCCTGTAATTGCAATAGCAACACAGAAGAATCTTGAGGAAAAGACTATAAGTAATATTAAGGAAGTTAAGTCAAGAGGAGCATTTGTAGTGCTTATTGCAGAACCAGAGCTTGATATTGAGGATGGAGTGGCAGATATTGTTATTAAGCTTCCACAGGCAGACCAGCTTCTTATGCCTATGGTTGCGGCAGTCCCATTACAGCTTATTGCCTACTATACAGCAGTTCTTAAGGGTAACGATGTAGATAAGCCAAGAAACCTTGCAAAATCTGTTACTGTTGAATAATTGATATAAAGAGGATATTTGATATGAATAATGATGCATTAAAGATAAGTAATCTGTATGACCTTAATGAGACTATTGCAGCAAAGGTATTTGAAGACTGTACATATCCATGGGAAGTACTTGCGAAGATTGGTGATTTTATTGTAGAACTTGGCAATGCACTGCCAGAAGATGAATATGAGAAGCGTGGGGAGAATATATGGGTTCACAGAACTGCAAATGTATTTCCATCAGCTTATATTGCAGGACCTGCAATTATCGGTAAAGATGCCGAGGTAAGACACTGTGCATTTATCCGTGGAAAAGCTATTGTAGGTGAAGGCGCTGTTGTTGGTAATTCAACTGAGCTTAAGAATGTAATTCTTTTTAATAAGGTACAGGTTCCACATTATAATTATGTTGGAGATTCAATTCTTGGATTCAAGGCTCATATGGGAGCGGGCTCTATAACTTCTAATGTTAAGTCTGACAAGAAGCTTATTACTATTAAAGGACCTGACTGCAATATTGATACAGGTATCAAAAAGATTGGTGCTTTTCTTGGAGATAATGTTGAGGTTGGCTGTGGCAGCGTACTTAATCCTGGAACAATTGTTGGAAGAGAGAGTAATATTTATCCGCTTTCAAGCGTAAGAGGCTTTATTCCGGCAGGTTCTATATATAAGAAGCAGGGCGAAGTAGTAACTAAGAGATAATTATGTGAAATTTTTGTTTTATTAATGTAAAAATGTTGTGTCTCACATTGACTAATGCAAAAGTTTGTGAGAAAATAGTCAAGGCTTGGACGACGGCTTCTGGCCGTCGTTTCATTTATAGTAAACACTATGAATTACGAAAGGAGTAATAAGATGATTTACACACAGGAAGTAGAGAATATGTGTCCAGTAGCACAGGGCGTTCATCATGGAGCAGCTCCAGTGCCAACAGAAGGTAAATGGGTACAGAATAAGAAGGTTGAAGATATTTCAGGTTTTACACATGGTGTAGGCTGGTGTGCTCCTCAGCAGGGTGCATGTAAGCTTACTCTTAATGTTAAGGAAGGTATCATTCAGGAAGCTTTAGTTGAGACTATCGGATGTTCAGGTATGACACATTCAGCAGCTATGGCAGCAGAGATTTTACCAGGACTTACAGTTATGGAAGCTCTTAACACTGACCTTGTCTGTGATGCAATTAACACAGCTATGAGAGAGTTATTCTTACAGATCGTTTACGGAAGAACTCAGAGCGCATTCTCTGAGGGTGGACTTGCAGTTGGTGCCGGTCTTGAAGATCTTGGTAAGGGACTTCGTTCTCAGGTTGGTACTATGTATGGTACATTAAAGAAAGGTCCTCGTTACCTTGAGATGGCTGAAGGTTATGTAACAGGTATCGCCCTTGATAAGGACAACCAGATTATCGGTTACAAGTTTGTCAGCCTTGGTAAGATGACAGACTTCATTAAGAAGGGTGATGACCCTACAACAGCATATGAGAAGGCTTGCGGACAGTACGGAAGAGTTGCAGATGCTGTTAAGATTATTGACCCAAGAACAGATGAAGAAGTTAAGTAAGGAGGACAATTAGAATGGCTTTATTTGAATCATATGAGAGAAGAATAGATAAGATTACTTCAGTTCTTAACAGCTATGGTATAGCTAGTATTGAAGAAGCTGAAAAGATTACTAAGGATGCCGGATTAGATGTATATGCTATGGTTAAGGGTATCCAGCCAATTTGTTTTGAAAATGCATGCTGGGCTTACACAGTAGGTGCAGCAATCGCTATCAAGAAGGGTGCAAGAAAGGCTTCAGAAGCTGCTGCAGCTATCGGTGAAGGTCTTCAGGCATTCTGTATTCCAGGTTCAGTTGCTGACCAGAGAAAGGTTGGTCTTGGACATGGTAACCTTGGTAAGATGCTTCTTGAAGAAGATACAGAATGTTTCGCTTTCTTAGCAGGTCACGAATCATTCGCTGCTGCTGAAGGTGCTATTGGTATCGCAGAGAAGGCTAACAAGGTTAGACAGAAGCCACTTAGAGTTATTCTTAACGGTCTTGGTAAGGATGCTGCTAAGATTATCTCAAGAATTAACGGATTCACATTCGTTGAGACAGAGATGGATTATTCAACAGGCGAAGTAAAGGAAATCTCTAGAACAGCATATTCAGATGGTCTTCGTTCTAAGGTTAACTGCTATGGCGCTAACGATGTAACAGAAGGTGTTGCAATCATGTGGAAGGAGAATGTTGATATATCTATCACAGGTAACTCAACAAACCCTACAAGATTCCAGCATCCAGTTGCAGGTACATATAAGAAGGAAAGACTTGAAGCTGGAAAGAAGTACTTTTCAGTAGCTTCAGGTGGTGGTACAGGACGTACACTTCACCCAGATAACATGGCAGCAGGTCCTGCTTCTTATGGTATGACAGATACTATGGGACGTATGCACTCAGATGCTCAGTTCGCAGGTTCTTCATCAGTCCCAGCTCACGTTGAAATGATGGGATTAATCGGTATGGGTAATAACCCTATGGTTGGTGCTACTGTAGCTGTAGCTGTTTCTATTGAGGAAGCTGCTAAGAACGGTAAATTCTAATAAAAAGTAATTGACAAAATATTGGAGAGCAACAGGTGATAAAAACCTGTTGCTCTCTTTTTTAATGCTTGACTTTTAGTGAAAATGTGGATATTCTTTACGGAATATAAAAGAATGAGAGATAATGAAAGGAAGATTATGAATTTTTTAGTTAATAAAATACTTGATGATGGTAGCGTTTCATATGGTCTTACAGGCTCAGGATATGTGGTATTAATAATTGTCTGTGTCTTATTAATGACTATAGGATGTTTTGCAAGAGATAATAATAGTAAACTGAATGTAAAACATATTGCATTTGCAGCAATGGCTATGGCTCTTGCGGTTGCGACTTCCATGATTAAAGTTATTAAACTGCCAATGGGCGGTTCTGTAACACTGTTCAGTATGTTATTCATAGTGCTTATAGGATACTGGTATGGAATAAAGACTGGTCTGACAGCAGCTCTTGCATATGGAGTTTTGCAGTTATTACTTGATCCATATATCCTGAATATTCCTCAGGTGCTTCTTGATTATATATTAGGCTTTGGAGCACTTGGGTTGTCAGGAGTATTTTCTAAATCAAAACACGGTCTAGTGAAGGGATATATTATAGGAGTTATAGGCAGATTTATATGTTCTTTCTTGTCCGGCTGGATATTCTTTGCTGTGTATACACCAGAATTTTTTAATAGTGCGGTACTTTATTCAGTTGTTTACAATGGCTCGTATATCGGACTTGAAGCAGTGGTAACTCTTGTAGTTATATCCCTACCTTCTGTTAATAAAGCACTGGCATATGTTAAAAATAATCTTGTATAGAATAATTGGATAAATAATATAAAAAACTCATGCAGATTGTGGTAAATGTGATTACTTCAATCTGCATGAGCTTTTTATAAGTCGGCGTGACAGGATTTGAACCTGCGGCCTCGTAGTCCCGAACCACGCGCTCTACCAAACTGAGCCACACGCCGATATTTAAATGTGACTTATATATTATAGCGTATTTATGAGGAAGTGCAAGAGAAAGAATAAAATATATTTATATATATTTATACGATAAAAATAACTGCTATATTGACTTTAGAAATGATATATGATATATACTATATAAATAATATTACGCAATGCGATAATAAGGTGGGAATGCTATTGCAAATAGGTTTAAGAGTAGTATATAATAAATATATAAGACAAATGAAATCACTCTATCCTTATATGTGGTATTACCTGCCGTAAGTAAAAAGGGGAAGAGTATGGGGAATTTAAAAGAATATTCAAAAGAAATAAAAGAAACAGCAGCCAATCTTAGAATTATAGATGACGCACTGTTTAGATTGATGGGAGAAAAGCCGGGTGTATGTGAAGAAATATTAAGAACACTTCTTGATATGCCACATTTACAGGTTGTGAAGGTTTCTGTACAGAGTGTGGTTCAGAGCTTTCAAAGAGAAATAACATTAGACGCGTTATGCATGACACAAGATGGAAGATATTGCAATGTTGAGGTGCAGAAGGGAAATTCCAATGATGATATCAGAAGGACAAGATTTCATGCGGCAGCGTTGACAGCAAAATATACACCTAAAGGTGCTGATTTTAAGAATATTCCAGATGTTACAATTGTATATATATCTGAGTATGATGTTTTAAAGAATAATCAGACAGTGACGCATGTAACAAGGTGTATGAAGAATGATGAAAGTTACGTTCCAGTGAAAGATGGAGAAGATATAATATTTGCAAACACTTGTGTTAATGATGGCTCGGACAAATCAGAACTATTGCAGTTAATGCTTAATAAAGAAGCGTTTTATAATGATAAGTTTCCACAAATTAGCAATGCGATAAGCTATTTCAAGGAGACAGAAGGAGGTCAGAGTGAAATGTGCAAGATAGTAGAAGATTATGCTAAAGAATATGCAAAGAATTCAATACAGGAAGCAATAGAAGCGAAGAAACTGGCAGATGAAGCAAAGAAACTGGCAGATGAAGCAAAGAAACTTGCTGAAGAAGAAAAACGAAAAGCTGAAGAAGAAAAACGAAAAGCTGAAGAAGAAAAACGAAAAGCTGAAGAAGCGGAGAGCAGAGCTGGCAAAGCAATTGAAAGAAATTATAGATTAATAGTGAATATCCTATCAGGAAGAACATATGAGGAAGCGGCAGACATGTTAGGGATATCGATAGAAGATGTGAAAGAAGCAGAAGCAGCGATAAAGGCTATTGATAAATAATTAGTATCTGTAGTTGCAATGATGAGTTCTTTCGGACCGATTGTTGCACTTGATAATCTTGGAAGTACATTGCAGAACACATTTGCAGCAGGAAACAGAGTGTTGGATATTCTTGATGAACAGCCGGTAACTAAGGATATCACAGGTTGTGAGGAAGTTGAATTTAATTGTGCAGCTACTGAAAATGTTACATTCTCATATGGTGAGGAAACTATAATTTCTGATGTATCAATTCCGGTTCTAAAAGGAAGCATTATTGGAATTTCAGGAAGAAGCGGAAGCGGTAAATCAACAATTGCAAAGCTTGACGCAACAGATGAGAAGATAATTGAGGCGTGCAAAAAGGCTTCAGTACCGATTTCATATCAAAGCTTCCTGATGGATACGACACTAATGTCGGTGAACTGGGAGATATGTTATCAGGCGGAGAGAAGCAGAGAATCGGGCTTGCTAAAGCATTTTACATGACGCGCCATTCGTGCTTCTTGATGAGCCGACAAGTAATAAAGTCGAGACAGAATAAACTTGCAAAATGTATCTTAAAGGGGCAAAATATACTCGTATTATTTCATTGATTAAAGGTAAGAAAGAAGGATAGATATGGGACACGAACTTACTAAGAATGATATCAAAAAGATGGAAGAAGAGATTGAGTACAGGATACATGAGGTAAGAAAGGCTGCACTTGATGATGTCAAGGAGACAAGGGCTCAGGGGGATTTAAGTGAGAATTTCGAGTATCATGCAGCGAAAAGATTTAAGAATAAGAATGAAAGCAGAATAAGATATCTGCAGAGAACGATTAAGAATGCGATTGTTATTGATGATTCATCAGCAGATGATGAGGTTGGCGTTAATAATACGGTTGAGGTATTGTATGAGGATGATGAAAGTACTGAGACTATTAAAATTGTTACTACAATCAGAGCTGATTCATTAAGCGGTATGATCAGCATAGAGTCGCCTCTTGGCAAGGCTCTTCTTGGGCATAAGAAGGGTGACAGGGTGCTTGTACAGGTTAATCCACAGGTTGAATATTATGTTGTTATCAAGAGTATATCTAATACTGATGATTCTGATGATAGTATAACAAGTTATTAATAAATAAAAAAATATATTATTAAGTTGACATAATGGCGGCATACTTATATAATCTTAGTATACATTTGTTTGCGTAAGATTATTATAAGGGGTGCCGCTTTTGCAGTTTAATGAAGCACAGATTCAGGCTATACAACATAATACAGGACCGTGCATGGTAATTGCAGGACCGGGTTCTGGAAAGACCACGGTTCTTACACACAGGGTAAGATATCTGATTGAGAGGTACGGCGTTAATCCATCAGATATTCTTGTTATTACATTTACTAAGGCTGCTGCTGAACAGATGAAGCTTAAGTTTAAGGGGTTGTCAGAGGGCAGAAACTCTGCAGTGACGTTTGGCACATTTCATGCAGTATTTTTTACAATACTTAAGGCAGCATATAATTATTCTGCACACTGTATTATTAAGCCGCAGATACAGCATGAATTCGTGAAAGACCAGATGTGCAGGCTTGAACTGGAGTATGATGATGAGAAGGAAGCTGTAGCTGGTGTTTTATCTGAGATAAGCTGTGTTAAGGGTGAAGCTGTTAATATAGATGAATATGAGAGCAGATGTATTCCACCACAGAGTTTTAGAATAATGTATAGGGCATATGATGATATGCTTGTAAGAAAACATCTGATTGATTTTGATGATATGATTGTACAGTGCCGCGAGCTTCTGATGCAGAGAGAAGATTACAGGAGAGCGTGGCAGAATAAGTATAAGTACATTCTGATAGATGAATTTCAGGATATTAATAAGGCACAGTTTGATGTCGTGAGGATTCTTGCTGATGAATACAGAAATCTTTTTGTGGTGGGGGATGATGACCAGAGTATATATGGATTCAGGGGTTCTGCTCCACAGATAATGTTAGATTTCAATAAGTATTATAGTGATGCAGTAAGAATTGACATGTGTATTAATTACAGGTCAACTGGTAATATTGTGCTTGCTTCAAGGGCTGTAGCAGAGGAGAATGAGCATCGTTATTATAAAGATATAACGACGTACAATTCACAAGGAGATACTGTTTCTGTATATGAATTCAATAGTCTGAATGATGAGAAAGCATTTGCTGCATCTGAGATAAGAAGACTCATTAACAGCGGAATAGCAGCTGATGACATTGCTGTGTTATCAAGAACTAATGTAATTGGGAATATGTATATGTCAAGGCTTGAAAGTGATGGGATTCCATGCTGCGATTATTCAGTAGTACAGGATATATATGAGCACTGGATAAGTAAGGATATTCTTACATATATAAGGATAGCACTTGGCAGCAGGGAAAGAATAGACTTTCTGCGGATTATTAATAAGCCACTCCGATATATAAGCCGTTCATATATTACACAGCCGGCAGATATTAATGCATTGAAGAGAGGCTATGAGGGGAATGAACAGATGAGTAAACAGGTAGAAAAACTGGTGTCTGATATTAGTATGATAAAAAGTATGTCTCCATTTGCAGCTGTTAATTATATAAGAAAGGGTGTTGGTTATGATGAGTATATAAGGAATTATATATATGAACACAAGGCTGATAAGGAAGAATTATATAATGTGCTTGATGAACTGGCACACAGGGCTTCACAGTATATGAGTCTGTCACAATGGCTTGATGGTATTGCAGAATACATAAGGCAGTGCGATAAAGACAGACAGAATAATACAGCAGACGGTGTGCATATGCTTACAATGCACGGCTCTAAAGGTCTTGAATATAAGATTGTACTGGTAATGGATGTCTGTGAGGGAATAATACCGTATAATAAGGCGGTTTTAGATGAGCAGATTGAAGAGGAGAGGAGACTCTTTTATGTTGCGATGACGAGAGCAAAAGAAAAGTTGTATCTTCTGTACCCCAAACAGAGGTACAACAAAGATACAACCCGTTCACGCTTTATAGAAGAGCTTCTTACTGCTCGTTATCCTCTTCTTCGTACAGATCTTCATACTCCATAGCATCTAATTCTTCGTCAAATGCTTCAGATACAAGCTCATATTCTTCATCAGATTCAATATTCTCAAGTACAGGTTCGTTGTCGCCTTCAACCTTGTATCTGTAAAGATATACCTCATCGTTGTCTGCAGCTTCACCATCAAGTGGAAGAAGTGCGATATAGTCGTTATCTCCAGCAGGGAATATGCGTATTATTGCACATTCACATTCTGTGTTATCGTCAAGCATAAGAGTTACTGTGTTATATTCCTGATTATTATTCTCCATAATGTCTCCGTTCTGCCAGTAATGGCTTTAGTATTTTCTCTACTCTAACAAATATTATGTATAAAAGCAATGAAAATAAAGAAAAAACACTTGCTATTTTATTATGTAAGGTGTATATTATGTATAAGTTAATAATTTAAGTCAAAGGGGACGATTTTAGCAACAACGCTAGGATTGTCCCCTTTTGGTTAAATTAATAGCATTTACAACGAATATTATAATCTGGAGGTTCACGCCATGGATAAAATCGATAAGAAGATAATTACATTATTACAGCAGAATGCAAGAATGCCATTAAAGGCACTCGCCGAGAATGTTTTCCTTTCATCACCGGCTGTTTCAGCAAGAATTGAGAGACTTGAGAAGGAAGAGATTATTGAAGGATATGAAGTTAAGATTAATCAGTTAAAGCTGGGATATCATATAACAGCATTTATTAATCTTGAAGTTGCTCCTGTGCAGAAACCGGATTTCTATCCATTTATCAAGTCATGCCCTAATGTTGTTGAATGTAACTGTGTAACAGGCAATTATTCAATGCTATTAAAAGTTATGTTCCCAAGTACCATGGAACTTGATACATTTATCGGCCAGCTTCAGAAGTTCGGAAGAACAAGTACACAGATTGTGTTCTCAACACCTGTTGCTCCAAGAGGTATTGATGTTAATCAGGAGATGCCTACAGATAATTAAATTCATCAAAAGTTCATAATTATTTAACCTATTAACACTGTCAGACACTTGCTGTTCTGGCAGTGTTTTTGTTATAATTATCTGAGTTTAAATTTCGTGTTACGAGGAGGTATTATGAGTAAGGCTTCAGATATATTAGATAATGTAAGTAAGGTGATTGTGGGTAAGAGAAATGTTTCAGAACTTGTTCTGACAAGTATTATTGCTGGTGGACATGTTCTCCTTGAAGATGTTCCGGGTACAGGTAAGACTATGATGGCGAAAGCATTTGCAAAGAGCATTGATGGACAATTTTCAAGAATTCAGTTTACACCAGATCTGCTTCCTTCAGATATTACAGGTGTGCATGTGTTTAACCAGAAAGAGGGGGAATTCGTATTCAGAAGAGGTCCGGTATTCGCTAATGTTATTCTTGCAGATGAGATTAACAGGGCAACACCTAGAACACAGTCAGCATTGCTTGAATGTATGGAGGAACATCAGGTTACTGTGGATGGTGAATATTCTAAGTTAGAAGAACCATTTGTTGTAATTGCAACACAGAATCCTATTGAGACAGCAGGAACTTATCAGCTTCCTGAGGCACAGCTTGACAGATTCCTTATGAAGATTAACATGGGTTATCCAGAGAAAGATGATGAGGTACTTATTCTTAACAGATTCTTAAAAGAAGATCCTTCTAAAGAACTTTCAACAGTTGCAACATGTGAAGATATTGTTGCAATGAAAGAAGATGCGAAAAATGTATATGTTCACCCAGTGCTTATTGATTATATTGTTGAACTGGCAAGGATGACAAGACAGCAGGATAATGTATCAATCGGTGTAAGCCCGAGAGGAACTCTTGGTATGCTCAATGCGGCGAGAGCATATGCGTATGTTGCAGGCAGAGATTATGTTGTACCAGAGGACATCAAGATACTTGCACCTGTAGTATGGGCACACAGAATTGTGTTACAGACAGGTTACATGAATATGGATAATAAAGAACAGATTATAGAACATGTTGTTAATAACACAGCAGTTCCTACTGAAGATTGGAAAAGATAATGAATGTATTATTGATGCTTATTGGTGTACTTATAGTATATCTGGCAATTAAGCTTGTATTTCGTTATAACTGGAATAAGGGGCTGGGTGTCGCTCTTGAATTTGAGAAAAAGCATGTTGTAAATGGCGAAACAGTTAATGTTGTTGAGGTTATATCCAACGAAAAACGTCTGCCGCTGCCATGTGTGAATCTTAAGTTTCAGGTGGACAGGGAACTTGAATTTCCTGGAACAGATACTAATTCAAGTGTGTCAGACCTTACATACCGCAATGATGTGTTCTCATTTCTGGCTAATCAGAGAATTACAAGAAGAATTCCTGTTAAATGCAATCACAGAGGTGTGTTCAGAATATCAGGAGTACAGCTTACATTTGCCGGACCATTTATGAATGAGATTAATGTTATCAAAGTGGGTAGTACCTGTGAGATAACAGTTTATCCTAAGACTGTGGATAGTAAGAGATTCAGCTTTATAAGAAGCAGAATATCAGGAGAAGCAGAACGTAAGAAATATATGCTTGAAGATCCATTTGTGTTCAGAGGAATAAGAGATTATACAAGCAACGACAGCCTAAAGAATGTGAACTGGAAGGCAACAGCGAGAACAGGTAATCTGTGTGTTAATGAATATAATGAGTCAGTCAGCCGTAATGTATGTATTCTTCTTAATCTTGAGGATGATGGAATGCTTACATATGATTCGGTTAATGAAGAAGCAATAAGTCTTGCAGCTTCTGTGGCAGAAGAATTCATCAGACAGGGAATTAATGTCTCTCTAATTAGTAATGCATGTGATGTTGACACAAAGGAAGCAGTTGGTATAAGAGAAGGATCAGGAGTTGGACATCTTGGAAGTATTAATACTGTACTTGCAAGAATGGATTTAAAGCTTGAAAAAGAAGAGTTTGCAGCGTTTATTAACAGAACATTTATAAAAAATGTTTCTGTCCAGAGTAGTGACAACAGTGTATATGTTGTTATATCAGCGAGCAGAAGAAAGAAGCTGCAGCAGACTATGCAGAAGTTTGAGAAAAAGTATGGACAGGTTATATGGATTGTTCCATATATGACTGGTGGAGAATACAGCCTTGATTATTGTGGTATCAGACCAGAGGGCTGGGAAGTGAAATAAGTTTATCAGGAGATAACATATGAATGAGTCGGGACAAGTTTATAATTATAATAAACTGAGAACAATAAGAACATTGACAGATATAATAAGCCAGTGTATTGTAGCGTTCGCATTTTCTGCATTTGTTATATTGGGACTTACGAATAAATCTGACAGTTATATTATTGCAACACTTCTTATGGCAGTTCCGGTTATTATAACTTATGCGGCAAGAAAGAATATACATAAGAATTTTCTATTTATGCTGATTCATGCTGCTTTGCTTATAACAGCCATTATAATTGGTAATGGAGATGCAGAGTCTACAGCATATTTTGTAAGTGTACTTGCTGTGTGTATAAGGTCTGTAAGCATAAGAGTGGCTAATGCAAGAAAAACTGAATATATGAATGAACCGCTTTATGGGAATCAGTTTGCTGATGTAACTCAGGAAGACAAGAAAGCTGCCTTGCAGGCAGGAGAGAGAATGTCACCTCTGTATTGTCTGGTTATGGTCGCAGGAAGTCTTTATGGCGGTTCAGCAGGCAACAGACTGCTTGTTAACTATGAAACAGTATTATTTGTGCTGTTTGTTCTGCTTGCTTTTCTTGCTAACCAGTTAAAAGAGCTTAATTCTCTGTTTATAAGTAATGCTGGCAAATCAGAATTTCCTGCTGAGAGAATTACAGGAATTAACATGATAATGGTCATGGTTGTGTCAGGACTTATGATTCTTGGCATGATTCTGTTCTATAGTGGGGATTATGGCAATATATTTACACTGATTGGTTCAGGTTTTGTAGCAGTTGTAAGGATAGTGCTGAAGCTGTTCTTAAGACTTATAAGAGAGAAAGAAGAAGTCTCTACGATGCCCGAAGATTCCGTGAATCCAGTCACTGATGATGATGTGGTAAAGGGAGATAACGACCTTGCATTTACTGATAATCCTGTTATGAGTGCATTATTTACAGCATTTGCAATAGTTCTTGTAATTGCACTTGTTGTATTTATTGTCTATATGATTATCAGATATGCCAAGAATTTCAAAAAGTCACAGGATAATAATGGTGATGAGATTGAATTCATTGGCAATGACAGAAGAACAGAAGCAAGGATAAAGAGACGTCAGAGAGCAGAAGAAGCTAAGAATATGCCTGTTAATATGCAGTACAGGAAGGCATTCAGAAAAGCAGCAATAAAATCATCAAAGGCAGCCAGGGATTCGGATGGTAAATCACTTGAAAATATGCAGCCACAGGATATAACAAGAAACAGAATAACTGCCGATGCAGAGGCGGCAGACAGAATTACTACAAGTTATGAGAAAGCAAGATATTCTGATAAGAATATTTCCAAAGAAGAACTTGAATTTATGCTTGACTTTATAAAAAATGACAAGTATAATAAGCGTACATAATAAGTAAATGCTGTGAAGAGGACTATTAGATAGGAACCAGAGTCAGAGAACTGCCGGGTGGTGCGAGACAGTCGAAGGAACTTATTGAACTCGCCTTGGAGCTGCTACCTGAAATCATTATGAGAAGTAGGAGTAGCCGGAAGCCAACCGTTATAGTGGACAGAATATAATGCAGCACATTTGTTGTACGTATTCAGTGAGTGCATAGCATAGCTATGAAGAAGAGTGGTAACGCGTGAGATTTATCTTTCGTCTCTTTGGGTGGAATTGCCCATGGACGAAAGATTTTTTTATGCTTATCTTTAAGGAAGCCTTTACTTATTAACAATACATATTTATATTTTCAGGAGGTTTTAGGAATGTTTGATTACAGACAGTATGAAAGAGGCTATTTTATGCCACCAGTTAAGTGCAATGACTGGGTTAACAAGGAGTATGTTGATAAGGCACCAATCTGGTGTTCGGTTGATTTAAGAGATGGTAACCAGGCTCTTGTTGAACCTATGAGTCTTGATGAAAAGCTTGAATTCTTCCAGATGTTAGTTGAAGTAGGATTTAAAGAAATTGAGATTGGTTTTCCGGCAGCTTCTGAGACAGAATATGAGTTCTGCCGTACACTTATTGAGAAAAATATGATTCCTGATGATGTTACAATCCAGGTTCTTACCCAGGCAAGACCACATATTATTAAGAAGACATTTGAAGCTGTTAAGGGAGCTCCAAGAGCAATTGTTCATGTATATAATTCTACTTCATTAGCACAGAGAGAACAGGTATTCAAGAAGTCTAAGGAAGAAGTTAAGCAGATTGCTATTGAAGGTGCCAAGTTATTAAAGGAACTTGCTGAAGCTGATGGAGGAAACTTCCTTTTCGAATACAGTCCAGAGAGCTTTACAGGAACAGAACCAGAGTATGCACTTGAGGTATGCAACGCTGTTGTTGATATCTGGCAGCCAACACCTGATAAGAAATGTATTATCAATCTTCCTGCTACAGTTGAGATGTCACTTCCACATGTATTTGCAAGTCAGATTGAATATATGTCTAAGCACATGCACAACAGAGAGAATGTTATTATTTCTCTTCATCCACATAATGACCGTTCGACAGGTGTTGCTGATGCAGAGTTAGGACTTCTTGCAGGAGCGGACAGAATTGAGGGAACACTTTTTGGTAATGGTGAGAGAACAGGTAATGTTGATATAATTACACTTGCTATGAACATGTATATGCAGGGTGTTAATCCTGAGCTTGATCTTTCCGATATGCCACATCTTGCAGAAGTATTTGAAAGACTTACACAGATGAAGATTGATGACCGTCATCCATGGTGTGGTAAGCTTGTATTTGCAGCGTTCTCAGGTTCACATCAGGATGCTATATCTAAGGGAATGCATTACAGAATTGAAAATGATCCTAATAAATGGACAGTTCCATATCTTCCAATTAATCCGGAAGATGTAGGACGTACATATGATTCAGATGTTATAAGAATTAATAGTCAGTCTGGTAAGGGTGGTGTTGCTTATGTTCTTGAACATAACTATGGAATGGTTGTTCCTAAGGCTATGAGAGAAGATCTGGGTTATGCTGTCAAAGATGTATCAGATGTTAATCATAAGGAGCTTTCAGCAGATGAAGTGCTTGAGATATTTGAGAAGAGATATAAGAAATATACACCAGTATTCAAGATTTCTGAAGTGCATTTCAAGCAGATTAATGGAATCCAGACTGTTGTGACTATTGATGAGAATGGTAAGAAATGCAATGTTGAAGATGGCGGTAATGGTCGTCTTGATGCTGTAAGTAATGCTCTTGCCAGTCACTTTGGAAAGCCTTGTGATATCTTCTGTTATGAAGAACATTCATTAAAGAAGGGCTCTGATTCTAGTGCCATTGCATATGTTGGTATTACAGGAGAGGATGGAAAGAATTACTTTGGTATTGGTATTGACCATGATATCATCAGAGCTTCTATTGATGCGTTAGAGTCAGCTATGAACAGAAGCCTTGAAGCATAATATTTAAATTGAATAATGTGTAATATAACCCATGTCCGGAACGTATACTAGAATGATACTGATTCAGGATATGGGTTGTTTTATTTATGTAGAATTAAAAAATCCCCCTCAAAGGGGGAAGCGGTACTATAGTACTAATGCTATTATACGCTCAGAGGGGAAAAGAAATATAGTTAAGGGGAAACTGTTGATTTAGACATTTTTGGAGGGATAGTAATGTTTTTTAGAAAACTATTAAGTAGTTTGAATGCAAAGGTTAAGAAAACTGCAGTTGGTGTTCTTTCAGTTGCAATGGTTGCAGGTTCTGTGTTTGCCGGTACATCTTTAAAAGCTGGTGCATACTCGAAAACACAGGATGTCCTTAATGAATTATTAGGAGCAGCAAAACCTTATGGTGTAGTTGCTGAAGAATTTAAGAATAGTAATCACAATCAGACATGTTTCGCGACTAACAAGCTTGTAATAACAGATCAGTGGATGAGTGCATGGCTTGATATGAGCGTTGGAACAACATATATCAAGAGTTTTGATAATTCTGGTTCATCAGAAGTTAATGTGGATAGAAATGCATTTAATAATCTTGTACTTGGAACTGATTATGATTATGAACCCAGAGAGAATAAATATTATATTAAAGATTCTGACGGAAAAAGAACAGGTGCTGTTATTAATGTTGCTAACTGCAAGGATACAATCAATGTTTATTATGCAGAGGATTATATGGATGTAACTGCAGCACTTGATAATGTATACGATAATTTCAAGGCGTATGCAGATACACCAGATTCGGAGGCTGATATAGTTATTGGTGCTTATGATGATAGAAAGATTGATCTTTCTTCATTTAAGAATAAGCAGATTGTAGTGGTAAATATGTATGCTAATAATTATATTGACTGGCAGGGAAAAGAAGTTTCATCTTATTATGGAGAAGGACAGCTCAACATAACAAATAAAGCACAGGGACAGTTTGTTATCATTAATCTTCTTGGCGGTGATGGTGATGCAGATATCAAAAGATTCAGCATTAATGGTAAGAATACAGGTGGATTAACAGATGTTGATATATCAGACACGGTTATTTTCAATGCTGTTAATGTAACTGGTAATATTAATATAGGTGAGGTATGTGGTATAGTTGTTGCACCGAAAGCGGATGTTACTTTAACATCTACATGTAATGGAAGAGCAATTTCTAAGTCATTTGTTAATGTCAATGGACAAATGCATTTTATATCAGATAATCAACAGCAGGAGACGACACAAAAGGAAACAACATCTGTAGCACAGTCTTCATCAGAAACAACAAAGTCAGAAGAGACAACAACTGCACAGGAAACAACAAAGTCAAACGAGACAACAACTGCACAGGAGACAACAAAGTCGGATGAGACAACAACTGCACAGGAGACAACAAAGTCAAACGAGACAACAACTGCACAGGAGACAACAAAGTCAAACGAGACAACAGTTGCACAGGAGACAACAAAGTCAAACGAGACAACAGTTGCACAGGAGGCAACAAAGTCGAATGAGACAACAGTTGCGCAGGAGACAACAAAGTCGAATGAGACAACAGTTGATGCTGGTAAGGAAACTAAGCCGACAAAACCAGAATCAAACGAAACAACAGCTGTTAATGAGACAACAAAGTCAAATGAAACAACAGTAGATTCTAATAAACAGGCAAAAGAACATACAACTTCATCAACTCAGGTCACAAAGAAGACTGGTGAAGTTGCAGGAGATGAAGAATTAGTTATAGGAAAAGAAGATGAGACTGTTGGTGGCTCAAGAGTCAGAAAAACTGGTGAAGTTGCGGCTGATGAAGAGGTTGTAAAGACTGGTGACAATAATCATGTATGGGTATATATTGTGATTCTTGTAGCAGCAGCTGTTATTTCTGGAACTGTTATTGTGATAAGCAAAAAGAGCAATAAAAGATAATAAATGTTAATGATATCAGAGAGGCACAGCAGTAATGTTGTGCCTTTTTTATTGGGGTGGTATTGAAGCACTCTGCTTTTTTATGCTATAATGCAATATGTATGAGTCGAAGTAGGCTTTGAACACAAAATACAGTGAAGAACAAGGAGATGGAAGTTTTATGAAACATTTGATACTTGCATCGGGTTCACCAAGACGAAGAGAATTAATGAGTCAGGTAGGACTTGATTTTACTGTTGTTACAAGTGATGCAGATGAGAATATTAAAGAGATGGAGCCTGAAGATTATGTAAGAGAATTATCTTCTATTAAGGCACAGTCTGTATTAGAGCAATATGCAGATAAAGATAATTCTGTAATCGTTATAGGTGCAGATACTATTGTTTATCATAAAGGAGAGATTCTTACCAAGCCTAAGGATGAAGAGGATGCATTCAGAATTCTTAAGTCTTTAGAAGGTCAGATACATCAGGTGTATACAGGTGTAACTATATGCAGCACACATAAGAATGTAAGTTTTTATGAAAAGACTGATGTGTGGGTATATGATATGACTGATGAGGAAATCAGGGATTACATAAGCACAGGAGAACCTATGGATAAGGCTGGTGCATATGGTATTCAGGGAAAATTTGCAGCATACATTAAGGGTATTGAAGGCGACTATAATAATGTTGTCGGTCTGCCTGTTGCCAGACTTGTACATGAGCTTAAAGCATTTTAAGGAGAAAATATATGGTTAAATTCGTAGCAAGTGACCTTGATGGGACATTGCTTCTTAACGGAGCACAGAGCGTCGACGAATCTGCTATACAGTATATCAATAAACTTGTTGACAAAGGCGTTATATTTGCACCGGCTAGTGGCAGGCAGATAACGAGTCTTAAGAGACTTTTTGGGGCTGTCAGTGATAAGCTTGCATATATTGCAGAGAATGGTGCACTTGTGGAATATAATGGTGAAACTATTGGAAAGACTGCGATGGATAGGAAGCTTGCGTTAGAGATAATTGAGGATGTAATTGAACAGCCCAATTGTGAGGTGCTTGTATCAGGAGAACATACGGCATATATTAAGCCTAAGTCAGAAGAATATTATTACAGAATGACCAAGGTGGTCAATTACCATACTACATTAGTTGATAAGTTCACAGACATTGATGAGGATATATTAAAGATAGCTGTGTGTGATATGACAGGAATTAAGAATTCCAAGGAGCATTTTATTAACAAATGGAGTGATAAGGCTTCAGTACTCGTATCAGGAGAACTTTACTTAGACCTTATGGATACTAATGTCAATAAGGGAAGAGGAATTGAACAGATACAGAAATATTTCAGCTTAAAGCCTGAAGAATGTATGGCATTTGGTGACAACTATAATGATATTGCAATGCTAGACAGGGTGTATTACTCATATGTTATGGAGAAAGCTGTAGATGATGTTAAGAAACACGGACGTTTCATAACAGGATGGGTAGAAGGAACATTAAGAGAGCAATTTAAAGAGATAAGATAAGGAGATTTAAGTTATGGATAAACATATTGATGAGTGTGCAAAGGTGTTTTTAAGAGATCAGAAACAGCTTTTTGATGAACCTGTTGCATATGATTTAGAGGAGGCTAAGGAATTCTTAGAGGATTGTATGGCGGTGTATTGTAAAGATATTAAAGAATTAAGAGAAGTGATGGATGATGAGGGAATGGACGTATCTGACTTAAGCAATGATGAGCTTCTTGAGCAGTTAGAAGTGTTCAGGCTTGATAATGGCGGATATTTCTTCGTGGAAGGATAGTACAGATGCGTATAACTGTTGTATGTGTAGGTAAGATTAAGGAAAAGTTTTATACCCAGGCAGTTGAAGAGTATTCTAAGAGACTTTCAAGATACTGTAAGCTTGATATTGTTGAACTACCTGATGAGAAAACACCAGATAATGCAAGTGATATAGTCAATGAACAGATTAAGAATAAGGAAGGGGAGAGAATTCTTTCTGCCATTAAAGATGATGCTTATGTATGTGCACTTGCAATAGAAGGGAAAATGCTTGATTCTGTTGAACTATCAGAAAAGATTGAAAGACTTGGAATAGAAGGAACAAGTAACATAACATTTGTAATAGGAGGCTCTTTGGGACTTGCAGATGATGTACTTAAGAGAGCTGATTATAAGCTGAGTTTTTCAAAGATGACATTTCCGCACCAGCTTATGAGAGTTATTCTTTTGGAACAGATATACAGGGCTTACAGGATTATGAAGAATGAGCCATATCACAAATAATTAAAGAGGATAGAATATGAAAAGAAGAAAAAAACCATTTATTATATTAGCAGTTATTCTTGTTGTAGTTTTATTGGTTGCAGGATATATTAAGTTCTTTAATGGACGTCTGATATATTTCACAACAGGTATGAAGAGCGGTGAGCTTATTAAGACAGCAGGACAGAAGACAACTTATACATGCGAGGCAGATATTCTAATGTCTGATGTGAAGAAGGAATATGAGGAAATGTTTGGCAGTAATATATGGAGAGAGAAAATTGGTGATGCTGATTTTGAAAGCTATATTAAGGACCAGATTAAGAGTAAGTTAATGCGCGTCAAGGCTATGAATGTTAAGGCTAAGGAACGCGGTGTTGTGCTTGGAAGAGAAGAAAAAGATTCTGTGGGTAAGGCTGTTGATGCATTTTACAATGAATTAACAGAATCGCAGATAAGCAGTACAGGAATAACTAAGGATAAACTGAATACAATGTTTACTGAATTTGCAATAGCACAGAAACTCTACGATGACCTTACTTCCAGCATGGATATTGAAGTAAGCGCAGATGAGGCAAGAGTTATTGATATCCAGTATATTGTATCAGATTCAGAGGAAGATATTAATAAAGCATATAATCTTGTGAATTCAGGAAGTTCATTCTTTGCTGTTGCCAAGGAGTACAATGCGGATGGCGAATATGAGTACGAACTGAAACGTGGCGAGATGGATGCAGCATTTGAAAAAGCAGCATTCAATCTGTCTACTGGTGAGATGAGCAGTATAGTTGAGGCAGCAGGCAGATATTACATTATAAGATGTACATCGGATAATGATAAGGCTAAGACCGAGGTTAATAAGTCTGCAATTCTTGAAAAGAGAAAGTTAGAGCAGTTTAATGCTGATTTTGAGAAATATGAAGCTGGTATATATATGGAATTTAATAATAGCGAATGGAAGAAATTAAGTATTCAGGATGCGTATACGTTGGGAAGCAGCTTTGAGGATACTTTCAATGCGTATTTTGGAAAGTAAAGAGGAGAGTAATTAATAATGGCAGCTAATAAATATGATGCTAACAGTATATCAATACTGGAGGGCCTTGAAGCGGTAAGAATGAGACCTGGTATGTATATTGGAAGTGTCGGAACAAAAGGTCTTAATCATCTTATATATGAGATTGCGGATAATTCAGTGGATGAACATCTTGCGGGTTTTTGTACACAGATAAATGTAACTCTTAATGATGATGGAACAGCAACTATCAAGGATAATGGACGAGGTATTCCTATCGGAATCCATCCTAAAGCCGGAATACCTGCGGTTGAGGTTGTATTTACAGTACTTCATGCAGGCGGCAAGTTCGGAGATGGCGGATATAAGATATCAGGAGGACTTCACGGCGTTGGTGCATCTGTAGTTAATGCACTTTCTGTATGGCTTGAGGTTGAGATAAGAGTTGATGGTGGTGTGTACAAGCAAAGATACGAGCGTGGAAAAGCAACAGCGCCGCTTGAAAAGATTGGTACATGCAGAAAAAATGATACTGGTACAACTGTTACATTTCTTCCTGATGGAGAAATATTTGAAAAGACAAGATTCAAAGCAGACGCGATAAAGAGCAGGCTTCATGAGACTGCATATCTTAATCCGGGGCTTACAATTGAGTTTGAAGATAAGAGAAAGGGCAGCGAGGATAAGGAAACTTTCCATGAGCCTGACGGACTTAAGGCATATATCAAAGACCTTAACAATGGCAAAGAGACAGTATGCGATATCGTCTACTTTAAGAAGAAGCAGGAAGATATTGAGGTTGAAGCAGCATTTCAGTTTGTTAATGAATTTGAGGAAAATATTCTTGGCTTCTGTAATAACATATACACTCAGGAGGGTGGAACGCATATTACAGGCTTTAAGACCAAGTTTACAATGATTATCAACCAGTATGCGAGAGAACTTGGCATCTTAAAGGATAAGGATGCGAATTTCACAGGTCTTGATGTAAGAAATGGTATGACTGCAGTTGTTGCAGTTAAGCACCCTGCACCAAGATTTGAGGGACAGACCAAGACCAAGCTTGATAATCCTGATGCTGGTACAGTTGTTGCAAATGTAACAGGTGACGAGGTACAGCTTTACTTTGACAGACATCTGGACGACCTTAATGCAGTAATTGCATGTGCCGAAAAATCTGCGAAGATAAGAAAAGCGGAAGAAAAAGCCAAGACAAATATGCTTACAAAGCAGAAGTTTTCTATAGACAGCAACGGAAAGCTTGCCAATTGTGAGAGCAAGAATCCGGAGGAATGTGAGGTATTCATTGTAGAGGGAGATTCAGCCGGAGGTTCAGCAAAGACTGCAAGAAACAGAAGAACACAGGCAATTCTTCCAATCAGAGGCAAGATTCTTAATGTTGAGAAGGCAAGTATTGATAAGGTACTGGCCAATGCCGAGATTAAGACAATGATTAATTCATTCAACTGTGGATTCTTAGAGGGCTACGGTAATGACTTTGATATTAGCAGATTAAGATATAATAAGATTATTATCATGACTGATGCCGATGTGGATGGAGCACATATTGATACACTGCTTCTTACATTTTTCTACAGATTCATGCCTGAGCTTATTAATCAGGGACATGTATATATTGCTACACCACCTCTTTATAAGGTTGTTCCTAAGAAGGGCGAGGGTGAATATCTGTATGATGACAAGGCACTTGAGGATTACAGAAAGAAACATACTTCGGGAACATTTACACTTCAGAGATACAAAGGTCTTGGAGAGATGGATCCTGACCAGCTATGGGAGACAACTCTTAATCCTGAAACAAGAATTTTAAAGCAGGTTGAGATTGAGGACGCAAGGCTTGCAACTGAGGTTACAGCAATGCTTATGGGTACAGATGTACCACCTAGAAGAGAATTTATATATACGCATGCTAATGAAGCTGAGATTGATGCGTAAAAGCTAAAGGAGTAGAAAATGGCTGAGAAGATTATAAGGACTGAGTATTCTGAGGTTATGCAGAAGTCCTATATAGATTATTCCATGAGCGTTATTACAGCAAGAGCACTTCCTGATGTAAGGGACGGTTTAAAGCCGGTACAGAGAAGAGTGCTGTATGCCATGGACCAGTTGGGGCTTAATTACGACAAGCCTCACAGAAAGTCTGCACGTATCGTTGGTGATACAATGGGTAAATACCATCCACATGGTGACAGTTCAATATATGAGACACTCGTTGTACTTTCACAGGATTTTAAGAAGGGTATGGCTCTTGTTGACGGACACGGAAACTTCGGTTCTATCGAAGGTGACGGAGCTGCCGCTATGCGATATACAGAAGCTAAGTTAAAAAAGTTCACACAGGACGTATATCTTGCTGACCTTGATAAAAATGTTGTGGATTTCGTGCCTAACTTTGATGAGACAGAAAAAGAGCCTGAGGTTCTTCCTGTAAGAGTACCTAATCTGCTTGTAAATGGTGCAGATGGTATTGCGGTTGGTATGACAACTAATATCCCTCCACACAATCTTTCAGAGGTTGTTGATGCAGTATGTGCATATATGGATAATGAGGATATCACAACAGACGAGCTTATGCAGCTCTGCCCTGGACCGGATTTTCCTACAGGCGGAATTGTAATTAATAAAAGCGAGCTTGGTGCAATATATGAGACTGGAACAGGTAAGATTAAGTTAAGAGGCAAGGTCGTATTCGAGCCTGCCAAGAACCGTTCTGAGAAGGACAAGCTTGTTATTACAGAGATTCCATATACAATGATTGGTGCTAACATAGGTAAATTTATATCTGATGTAGTAAGCCTTATAGAAACTAAGAAAACTACCGATATTGTCGACATTTCCAATGAATCTTCTAAGGAAGGAATAAGAATTGTCCTTGAACTTAAGAAGAACGCTGATGTCAAGAATCTTGAAAATCTTCTTTACAAGAAGACCAAGTTGGAAGATACATTTGGCGTAAATATGCTGGCTATCGTTGATGGAAGACCTGAGACCTTAGGTATTAAGGATATAATAAAACACCACATTAATTTCCAGTATGAGCTTGCTACAAGAAAGTACACAACACTTCTTGAAAAGGAGAAGGCTAACAGGGAGATTAAGGAAGGTCTTATAAGAGCCTGTGATATTATTGATCTTATTATCGAGATATTACGAGGCAGTGCTAATCTTAAGATGGCGAAGGACTGCCTTGTCAATGGTAATGTCGAGGGAATCAGATTCAAGTCAGAGCAGTCAAAAAAGCAGGCTGCAGGTCTTGATTTCACGGAAAGACAGGCAGGAGCAATATTAGAAATGCGTCTGTACAAGCTGATTGGTCTTGAAATTCTTAATCTTCAGAAAGAATATGATGAATGTGTCAGGAAGATTGAGAAGTATGAAAAGATACTTGGCAGCAGAAAAGAGATGGCAAAGGTTATCAAGGCTGACCTTCTTAATATTAAGAAGGAATACGGTGTTGAAAGAAGAACCGTAATTGAAGACGGCGAAGCTGCTGTATTCGAGGAAAAGAAGATTCCAGAGATGGAAGTTATGTTCATCATGGATAGATTCGGATATGCAAGAACTATTGATATGGCTGCATTTGAGAGAAATAAAGAGGCTGTATTTAACGAAAACAAATATGTCATTCCGGTAATGAACACGGATAAAATCTGCATATTTACTGATACGGGAGATCTGCACCAGTTAAAGATAAAGGATTTGCCATTCACTAAGTTCAGAGATAAAGGCACACCGATTGATAATCTGTGTAACTATGACAGCTCTAAGGAGATAATTGTGTACATTACTCCATTTGAACGACTTAAGAATCAGAAAATGCTTTTTGTCACAAGACAGGGAATGATGAAGCTTGTAGACAGCGAAGAATTCCAGGTTGCAAAGCGTACAGTTGCATGTACAAAATTAGCAGATGACGACAAGCTAATCGGAATGTATTCAACAGACGCAAGAGTAGAGATTTATTCAAAGTTCTCACTTGATGGAGAAATCAAGGAAGAAGAGGTTGTCGAGAGCAACCAGAATGTAATTGTACAGACAGAAAACGGAGTGTTCTTAAAGTTCCCATTAACAGACATTCCAATGAAGAAGAAGAGTGCTGTTGGCGTAAGAGGAATCAAGCTTTCAAAAGATGATTATATAGAAGATGTATTCCTGCTTACAGAAGGTGACGAGTTCACAATGGAATATAAGGGCAAGAGTATCAGCTTTGCAAAGATGAAGACGGCACACAGAGATACTAAGGGGACTAAGATAAGAGTATGATTTTAACGGTTGGGGAGTCGAAGAAGTGCTTCACACTATCACAACTAAGGTAAGCGGTTCTAGTGGCTGTATATGGCGGCATAACACCCACACCGACAGCTTACAATTTAGTTGTGATGGTGTGAAGCACTTCTTCGACATGACCACCGATAAAAAAAGTATATTTTTCTAAAATATAAATGGATAGTTAGTTAAATTGTTTTTGGGTTGGCGAGACTACATTTGAAAGAATAATTTGACCAGCGAGGTCACTTTGTTAGTCAGAATATGGTATGGGATTATCCATACCATTTTTTAAATACTGGAGACATATGGCATGAAACAAAATCGGTACTTCGCGGTGGTAGTGTCTGTGAGTTAAGCGTTAGCGACAACGGAATGTAAGCTTACCGTGTGGGTGTTAATGCCGCTATATACAAAAGTTCGGTGCAGGAAATCTCGTTCAAGCGAAGCGCGTTTGATTTCCTGCACCGTAATAAACTCTGTATATGGCGGCATTTACAGCCACTAGGTCAGCTTACCTAAAGTTGGCACTAATGCTTGACTCATAGACTGTACAACCCCGAAATACTATTTAATTATCTTCCATATATTTATCATAAATAGCAATAACCTTATTCATAACCTCCGGTCCCGGAGCACCAAGAGTAAGTCTCTTATCTACACAAGTCTGAAGGCTGATAGCCTCGTAGATATCTTCATCAAATACAGGGCTTACAGCCTTGTATTCTTCAAGTGAAAGGTCATCAAGCGCAATATTTTTCTCAATGCACATAAGAACAAGCTGACCGACAATACCATGGGCTTCTCTGAACGGAACTCCCTTTTTAACAAGGTAGTCAGCAGCATCAGTAGCATTAGTGAAGCCGTTCTTTGCTGAAGCTTCCATTCTCTTATTATTGAATTTCATTGTATCAATCATGCCCTTGAAAAGGCTGATGCAGCCTTTGGCTGTGTCAAATGCGTCAAATGATAATTCCTTATCCTCCTGCATATCCTTATTGTAAGCAAGAGGAATACCCTTCATTGTTGTAAGAAGGCTCATAAGAGCACCATATACTCTGCCTGTCTTACCTCTTACAAGCTCTGCGATATCAGGGTTCTTCTTCTGAGGCATAATAGAGCTTCCTGTACTGAAAGCGTCATCAAGTTCGATAAATCTGTATTCGTTAGAATTCCAGATGCATATTTCCTCAGAAAAACGGCTTAAATGCATCATAATAGTTGATAATGCAGATAAGAATTCAATAAGGTAATCTCTGTCAGAAACAGAATCCATGCTGTTGAGTGTTGGACCATAGAAACCAAGAAGAGAAGCAGTAAGTTCTCTGTCTAATGGATAGGTTGTTCCTGCAAGTGCACCTGCACCAAGAGGGCAGTAATTCATTCTTTCATATATATCGTGAAGTCTGCTTCTGTCGCGCTTGAACATTTCGAAATATGCACCGAAATGATGAGCAACAGTAACAGGCTGTGCCTTCTGAAGATGAGTAAATCCAGGCATGAATGTATGAGTGTTTTCTTTCATGATTCTTAAGATAACAGCCATAAGCTCTTTAAGCTCAGCATCAGTATTAAGAACTTCTTGTCTTGTGAAAAGTCTCATATCAAGAGCAACCTGGTCATTTCTGCTTCGTCCTGTGTGAAGTCTCTTTCCGGCATCACCGATTCTCTCAATAAGAGTAGCCTCCATAAATGTATGGATATCCTCGTATTCATCAGTGATTTCAAGCTTTCCTGATTCAATATCAGCAAGAATTCCCTTAAGACCTTCTACAATCTGCTCACTTTCGCTTTCAGGAATAATTCCCTGCTTGCCGAGCATAGTAGCATGTGCAATACTTCCTTCAATATCCTGCTTATAGAACTTCTGGTCAAATGAAATTGATGCGTTGAAGTTGTTAACAAGCTCATTAGTTTCTTTGGTGAATCGTCCACCCCATAATTTCATTTATAAATCCTCCTTGAATTAAATATCTGTATTTTCTTCATTAAAATTATCTTCTTCATCTTCAATAGAAGAGAGAAGACTGTCAGTAAGTTCATCATCAATATCAGGTGATTCAAGATTCTCGAAATCATCCATATCATCAAGAATAGAACTTTCTATATTATCATCAGACAGTTTCTTAATGTCTATGTTAGTAAGAGACGGATCATCAAGATATTTTCTGATAACTAACGGAAAATATGCCATATTTACTTTTCCTGCTTTAATAAAGCAGCTGGCAAGATAAATGCCAATCAATATAATAATGCAAAGTGTAGTAATAACGCAACCCAATATTAAATTAACAGGACGATATTTTAATACAACGGTATGAGTTCCGGCACTTACGTCAACACATAACAATGCATTTTCCCAGGCATAAGTGTCAGCTTTCTTGCCATCAATATACACAGACCAGCCACCATCGTATGGAATAGAGAATAATATTGCTTTGTCTGAGGAAGCAGTAAGAGTTCCTGTAAACTTAGTATCAGAGAATTTCTCAACCTGATAGCTTTCTGAGTTAAGTTTATTGTATGCTCTGATGAATTTATCTTCATCAAGTGTGTATACAGAAAGATTCATTCCGCCGGTATCAGAAGTTATTTCGACAGTATCTGTGTCGTGGACATAACCAATATCAAGAATCCGGTTATTGCTCTTTATATTATTGTAGGTGTAAGTGGTTGTGTTATTAATAGTAACAGTTACGGAATCAACAGATTTATTCGCAACTGACAGGTACATATGACCACTCTTTGAAGGTGTTATAATACAATCGGCTTCAGTAGGGAATGAAGTAGTATATTCAAATACATCACTTATTCCGGTAAGAGATTGAATAAGAAGATTCTGGTTCTCAATACCATTGTTATTCTTAGCCATAACAAGGTCATATGCTGTTGAACTGTTAATCGCATAACCAATAGGAAGCGTGTAATTATTCTTATACACAAATTCACCATCGCTGCCTGTATAATAATTTCTTATATCACTCTCAACTAAAAGGCGGTTAGAAATAGTGTATTTTACAGAGAAAAGAGAATCCGTAACAGCGGTAAGACCATTGCAGCCATATGCATTAGTTGAATTTTCCATTCCTATAAGGTTGTAAAGCTTTGACATCCCTGCATTGCATGTTGATGAAAATGTTGAAACAGTTCGGTAATTATGCCATGCACCATCATTTTTAGAACGCGCTCCAAAAAGCTTATCCATTCTATAGAAGGATGTGTCATTATCAGATACGGTTTTTGTAACAGTCTTTACGGCATCATAATCAAGAAGATATGATGTACGGCTTGTTGTTCCAATACCGGTTGCATCCATATTCAGTGTACATTCAATGATTGATACTGAGAATGCAAGCATAAGAACAACAGGAATTTTGAGCCTGGCGTTGTTATGAATAAACATTAACAGACCATATATAAGAATAAATATTCCACTTATATATATACTCTTAAATGAATATTCAGTCTCAGAGTTAATAAAAAGTTCTTCCATAATAAGCAGAAGACCAATTGCAATCCATAATGATGCACCAAGCTGCTTGTTAGTAGAATTCTTAAGATTAATAACAGCTTCATAGCACATTGCAAGCAGGAAGAATATATATATGAATGACTGTCTGCAAGGCAGGCTGTTAGGAAAATGCATACCATGCCATATATAGTTAGGTATATTTAAGTTAAATGCTGTCAGGAAGATAAGCAGGATGACACATTTGCCAATCTTTTCACGTGCATTGACTTTGCTGCACATAATATAAAGCGGTAGCAGTACAAAAACAGCAACGCCGCAGTATATGTTAGGCAGATGATCCAGTCCTAAATGAACCGGAATGTTGATAAGCTGTCTTGTGAGCATTGATAAAATGCTGAAATAAGAAATAAGCTTATCAGGGAATGTCGTGTCGCTTGAGGCTGAAAGTGAAAATGTATAGAATTCAGGCAGAAGAAGACACGCTCCCAGTCCACCGGCAAGCAGTGAATATACACAGAAATTAATAAATTTCTTCACATACTGCATAGGGCTTTTAATACCGTTATAAGCAATCATAAGAACAACATAGTAAATCACTACTGAAAGGCATACCATGATTGCAATATAATAATTAGTAAATATACATAATCCTAGAGTTATGCAATAGAATATGCAGCGGTTCTCATTAACAAGTCGTTCAAGTCCAAGCATGATAAGTGGAATCAGAATAACACAGTCAAGCCACATAATATTCCAGCTGTATGCCGCAATGAAGCCGGACATACCATAGAACATACCGAATATGGCAGCAATTACATGCTTGTTATTATTGTGTTTAGTAAGATAATACGTTAAAGAAAGACTGCTGCCAGCTATCTTAAGTATTATAAATGCATTCATTATCTCTATAGTGTATTTCTGTGGAAAAAGTGCAACGAACCAGTTAGATGGACTTGCAAGGTAATATGCGAACAGAGATGTGAAGTTAGTTCCCATTCCTATATTCCATGAGTAAGTAAGACTTTCACCATTTCTTATCTTGTGCCACAGTTCTGAAAAGAATGGCGCATACTGATGATACATGTCAGACCTCAGATAACATTCGTTTCCCCATGGGAATATGCCTCTTGTATAGTACAGTGCCATCATCATTATAACTGGAAGTACAAAGGCAGCAAGATATGTAAAGTTAGAATTAAGAATTGATTTCTTTGATGAATTCATGGCTTCCCTCCCTTAGCCGGTAATAGTAACATTTTACCAAAGAACGAAAAAAGTGTAAACAATTATAGGCAAATTAGGCTTGTATTCGATAGTACAATTTTGTAAAATAGAAAAGTACGCAAAAGGAATCTCCAAAGGGTAATGCTTAAGGAGAGTGTACATGGAATACAGACAATTATATAAAAAACACAAAAGGGCTGTACAATACGGAATATGTGCAGTTTTTCTGATTATAACCGGATCAGTATATCTGGCAGGAAGAAAGAATGCTTCAGTTTCAGAGAATACATTTGCAGATAATGTCGTATCAAGTAGTATAGAAGACAGCTGGCATATGGAAAGTGAATCATCAGTTGAAGACATATATGTGTATATATGTGGTCATGTTAATTCTCCAGGTGTTGTAAAGTGCCTGAAGGGAACAAGGCTGTATGAAGCAGTGGCAATGGCTGGTGGAGCTGATGATTTGGCTGATATGTCTGCAGTTAATCTTGCAGCACTTGTCGCTGATGGGGAAAGGATATATATTCCGGCATATGGAGAGGATATTTCTGTTATAGAAGAACAGACAGAGGGGATTGTTAATATTAATAAAGCTACAGAAAGTGAGCTTATGACACTGCCGGGAATTGGAAGTTCAAGGGCGGCAGATATAGTAAGATACAGAACAGATAATGGCAGATTCCAGACAATAGAAGATATAATGAAAGTGTCTGGAATTAAGGAAGCAGCATTTAATAAGATAAAGAATTATATTTGCGTATGATAAGCTGCATATGCATAGAAAGTAAAAAGGAGTAGATTATGGCAGGCAGAGTTTTAGTTGTTGATGATGAGAAAATGATTGTTAAGGGACTTAAGTTCAGTCTTATGCAGGATTATAGCGTTGTAGACTGTGCATATGATGGTGAAGAAGCTCTCGAGTATGCTAAAAACAATGAATATGACATAATACTTCTTGATATTATGCTTCCCAAGCTTGATGGATTATCAGTATGCCAGCAGATAAGAGAGTTTTCAGATGTGCCAATAATTATGCTGACAGCTAAAGGCGATGATATGGATAAGATTCTTGGCCTTGAGTATGGTGCAGATGATTATATTACAAAACCATTTAACATTCTTGAAGTTAAGGCAAGGATGAAAGCTATTTTAAGAAGAAATGCTGTGACAGAGAAGAAAGCAGCAAAGAGCAATATTATTAATGCAGGTGATATGAAGATAGATTGTGACAGCCGTAATCTGTATATTGCAGGAAGACCTATTAATCTTACTGCTAAGGAATTTGATCTTCTTGAATTGTTAGCAGTTAATCCAGGAAAGGTATACAGCAGGGATAACCTTCTTAAAGCTGTGTGGGGACAGGATTATTCAGGTGACGGCAGAACGGTTGATGTCCATATGAGAAGACTTCGTGAGAAGATTGAAGATAATCCGAGTGAACCAAAGTATGTTCACACTAAGTGGGGAGTAGGTTACTATTTTAATGTTTAATAAGATTAAAAAAAGAAATGACCATAGGAAAATCTTTTTTGACAGGGAGTTTCAGTCATTTTTCAGGTTCATAAATAAATATTCAACAAGACAGTTCGCAGTTATAGCGGTAATAGTTGCAACAGCGGTAATATGTACATTTGAAGGCTTTGAGTATATTTACAGGCAGTCTGTAATTACAAGACAGACTGCGGTTATTCAGAATGAAGCGGTTCTCATTGCAGCAGAATATTCTAATTATGAAAGTCTTGAAGCAGCTGAGAATAATGATATGAACAGCAGACTCAGCAGTTATTCGGCACTTAATCAGATAAGAATAAGAATTGTTAATCTTAATTATGTTGTCAGTGTTGACACATATTCTATTGACACTAACAAGACAATTCTTAATCCAAGAGTATTCGATATATTCAGTAATCATAAGAACAGTTCCGGTTATGATAAGAAAACAGGTAATATACAGGCAGCGGTTCCGGTATACAATGATTCGGGTAAATTTATCGCTGTTCTTGTGGCTGATCTTGATTACACGGAGATAGATGCAATGTTTCACGATGTGAACAGTCAGAATAATAATATTAAACTGGTTATTATAACAATATGTCTGGCGTTACTTATCGTAGGCATATATTTTCTTAACCGGCCTGTAAAAAGGGTACTTGATATTGTTTCAAATGTAAGTGCAGGGCATACTGATGAAAGAATCCCTGTCAGGAGTTATACCGAAATACGTGAGATTGCAGATGATTTTAATAATATAATGGACAGAGCTAATGAAACAGACCAGTCCAGAGCAGAATTTGTTTCAAATGTGTCACATGAATTAAAGACACCTATAACATCGATTAAAGTATTGGCTGAGTCTCTTAATACACAGGAAAATGTGCCAATAGAAGTGTATCAGGAGTTCATGCAGGATATTGTAAGTGAAATAGACAGAGAAAGTAAGATTATAGAAGATTTACTTACTCTTGTCAGAATGGATAAATCTGTTGCAACACTTAATGTTACATCTGTTAATATGAATGATTTGTTAGAGATGACCCTCAAGAGAGTTAAGCCATTAGCACAGAAAAAGAATATTGAACTGCTTTTTGAAAGTTTCAGGCCGGTTGTTGCACAGATTGATGAAGTTAAGATGACACAGGTTATATCCAACCTTGTTGAGAATTCTATCAAATATAATGTCGAAGATGGATGGGTACATGTTTCACTGAATGCAGATTATCAGTATTTTTATATAAGAGTTGAAGATTCAGGAATAGGAATACCAGAGGAAAGTATTAATAAAATATTTGAAAGATTTTACCGGGTAGATAAGGCAAGGTCGCGTGAAACGGGTGGAACAGGACTTGGACTGGCTATTGTAAGAAACATAATTCTTATGCATCATGGAACTATTAAGGTTCATAGTGAGGAAAATATAGGAACAACATTTACAATGAGAATACCTCTTAATTATGTTGAAAACCAGCAGTAATGCAGATGGAAGTATGCCAGTGGACATATTCATAAGCTGTTAAGAATAACAGGATAGGAAAGGAGCAGTTATGATGGGACATGTAAGGAAAGCTATTATGAAATTGACATTCGTTATAATTGTTATTGCAGTAACATTTATAACTGTTTCATGTTCTTCGCAGAAGAAGGGAACACCATATTCTGTATATTTTCTTAATGAAGACGGAACATCACTAACTGAAGGCAGGGTATACATCGAAAGTCAGGACGCTGTTTCAGTTGCAAATGAACTCCTTGAAAAAATGAATGTTGCAAAAGGCAGGCATACAAGCATAATTAAGCCGGTGTCTGTATCGCAGCCAACGGTTGAAATTAATGGAATATATGCAGGGGTCTATTATGACAGCTCTTATTATGGAATGAAACCAGGTACGGAAGTACTTTACAGGGCAGCAGTTGTTAAAGAATTGTCACAGATAAGTGATGTCCTGTATGTAAGATTTTATGTTGATGGTAAGGATGCTGTGTATGAAGATGGAACAGTCATAGGAAATATGAGTGATGAGGATTTTGTAGATACACAGGAAGGTGCTATGGCTGATGTGAAGTGGAAGACGATTAATCTGTATTTTGCTAACAAGTCAGGAGATGCCCTTGTAAAGAACAGCAAGAGAATCTGTTATAATAAGAATGTATCTGTTGAGAAGGTTGTAATGGAACAGCTTATTAAAGGAACAACAGAGTCAGGATGTTACCAGAGTATTCCGTCGAATACCAAGCTGCTTAGTATATCTGTTGTCGACAGGATATGTTATGTTAATCTCAGTCAGGAATTTGCAACAGATATGGTTAATGCAAAGAGCAATGTAACTATATATTCAATTGTTAATTCCCTTTCAGGACTGGAGGGAATTGATGGCGTTAAGATACTTGTCAATGGGAATTCTAATCTGATGTATAGAGATGTAATCAGCCTTGATACAGTATTTCATATGAATAATGAACTTGTAAAAAAAGATTTATCTGATAATTAATGGTCGTTTCTGGAAAGGATATTATTGAAGAGACCATTTTTTGTGGCAGCAGTTATGAGCATTGCTGCAGTATATTTGTCATTATATACCAAGCCATATATCGTTATTATAGTAGGAATAATGGTGTTTACCGGATTCCTTATATATCTTAAGAAAACAGGAATTCCAGGATTTTATGTGATTTTTATCATGATGTTTCCTATTATGTGTCTAAGAACTGAAGAGAGTATGGAAAAGCTATGTTATCAGGGACAATTGTTGGACGAAACATATGCTGTTTGTGTAAATGGATACATAGCAGATATTAAACAGTCAGAAAACGGTTATGCGGTGTATATAAGAAATGCCTTTGTTATGCCGGATTCATGGGGCAGGCAGTTTAAAAGCGGTTTGGTAGTATACTCAGAGAAAAGATTTGCCAATCCGGGGGATGAAGTTAAGATTAAAGTAACATTAAAGGATTTTAATATACCATCTAATGAAGGACAGTTTAATGCCAGAAAATATTATACATCACTTGGATTTAATTATTGTGCAGATTTGTCAGATGTTGTGAATGTACAATCTGGAAGCAGTTATATTTCCAGCATTTACAGATTTGCAGATTCTATAAAAAATATTTACCAAAATGCATATTCTGAGCAGAATGCTGGAATTATGCAGTCAATTGTGCTAGGTGACAGGTCAGGGCTTGATGATGATGTTAAGAGAATGTATCAGAAGAATGGAATTTCCCACATTTTAGCCATAAGTGCACTTCATGTTTCGCTTGTTGGAATGTTTATATATGACTGGTTAAAAAAGAGAATTGGGAGAATTGCATCTGCATGTTTTAGTACATTTCTTATAATTTCATATCTGTGCATGACAGGTTATAGTGCATCTGCCAGCCGTGCTGTAATAATGATTCTTGTATATATGCTGGCAGACGTGCTTGGGAGAACCAGTGATATGGCTAATACATTAGGGATAGCAAGTGTTATTCTTCTGTGGATTAATCCATATAATCTTATAAATTCAGCTTTTTGGCTGTCATTTCTTGCTGTGGCAGGAATTATATATATTAAACCCATACTGTCTGATGATAAAACTATTCTTATATATATAAGACGTCCTGATAAAAAGAATGCAGGGATTTTTCAATTAATTTTATTCAGAATCGCAGATTCGGTTATTACAGGCATGTGTGTTACAATTGCGACACTTCCGGTAATTCTTATTATATCTGGGCAGATTCCTGTAATAAGCCTGTTTCTTAATGTTATAGTAATTCCACTTATGTCGTTAATAATGATAAGCGGTATATTTACGGGAATTGCTGGCATGCTATCTCTTGAAGCAGCATATTTTTTTGCGGGAGCAGGTGGATATATTCTTGATTTTTATTATAAGCTGTGCAGTTTGTCATCACATTTTAAATATGCAGTCATTGTTACGGGAATCCCTGATACTGTAAGGGTGTTTTTATATTTTGCGGTTTTAATTATATGGATATGTGTACATATTATATTGATGAATAAAAAAATTGATGCTGTATGTATTGCTTTATTAGTGTGTGTGCTGACAGGGCTGCATTACAATATTAATTCAGACATGAAGATTGCCATGCTTGATGTTGGACAGGGGGATTCAATTGTCATGCATACTAAGGAGGGCATGAATGTATTGTTTGACGGAGGAAGCACAAGCAAGAAGAATGTCGGGAGATATACCATATATACTTATCTTAAATATTGCGGGGTAAGAAGTCTCGATTATGTGTTTATAAGTCATCCGGATAAAGACCATGTTAATGGAATATATGAATTGATTGAACTGTGTGATAACACATTTGAGATAGGTACTGTTGTACTGCCGGGAATCAGTCGGGCTGCGGCAGTAAAGAAGCAGGCTGATGATGATATGTCGAAGTTAGAGAGGATATTGAAAAATGCTGGGATTAATGTTGTTTATGCTGATGCAGGTGACTGTATTAAATCGGGAGAATTCTCGGTTGAGTGTATGCACCCATGCAAGGGTTACAATTACGAGTCAGCTAACGACTATTCTGCTGTATATCTTGTGGAATATGGAGATTTTTCTATGCTTATGACAGGAGATGCAGAAAAGAAAGCGGAAAAGTGTATTATTGAGGATGTCAATAGTATGACAGGGGATGCTGGCGAACCGGCACGGCTTGTGTCAGTTAATATATTGAAAGTCGGACATCATGGAAGTAAGGGGGCAAGTTCAGAGGAATTTTTAAGTTATGTAAAGCCTGAAACTGCATTGATATCTTGTGGAGCAGGTAATTCATATGGACATCCTCATACGCAGACTTTACAGAGATTGTCGGGGATTGGAGCAAAGGTGTATAGGACAGACGAAAGTGGAGAGATTGCGGTGCGTGTCAGGGATGGTTTGTATAAAATTGAGGTATTTAAAGCTTTGTAAGAATAGAACTGTGAAGGTGCTGGGATATGAGAAAATATTTTTCAACTTGAACCACTTGTACATATCTGATACTATTGTTTAAGATTAGAAACGGAGGCAGCAGGTTTGAAGGTCATAAGTGATGATATTAAAAAGGGCGAATTTAAGAGTGTATATCTTCTGTATGGAGAGGAAGAGTATCTTAAGAAGCAGTACAGAGACAGATTAAAGAATGCTATAGCTGGTGACGATACAATGAATTATTCATATTATGATTCGGATAATGCCAGCGTTAAGGATATAATTGATGTGTGTGAAACACTGCCTTTTTTTGCCCAGAAGAGACTTGTTATAATGGAAAATACCGGTTTTTTGAAAAGTTCTAATGACGAGCTTGCAGATTATATTAAGCATATTCCTGATTATCTTGTTATTGTTATGGTAGAAAAAGATGTGGACAAGCGTAATAAGGTATATAAGGCGGTTGATTCTGTCGGGTATGTATGCGAGATGAAGCCACAGACAACTGCTACTCTTGAAAAATGGATAGCGGGGCTTCTTGCTAAAGATAATCTTAAAATAAGCCGTGAAGCCTGTGATTTGATACTTGATAAGACAGGTGCAGGCATGGATTATATAAAGCAGGAGATAGAGAAGCTTGTTAGCTATTGTCAGGGAAGGGATGTTGTGACAGTAGAAGATGTAGAGAAAGTATGCACAACACAGACAACAAGTCATATATTTGATATGATAAGTGCAATCGCGAATAAGAAACAACAGCAGGCGCTTGATTTATATTATGACTTACTGGAATTAAAAGAACCTCCTATGAGAATACTTTATCTTATAGTAAGACAGTTTAACGGAATACTACAGGTAAAAGATCTTATGTCAAGGGGAATTTCAGGTAAAGAGATTGCATCAAAGATAGGAGCAGCACCATTTGTTGCCAGCAAATATCAGGCACAGGCAAAATATTTTGAGATGAATACACTGTTGGATGCATTGAATGAATGTGCGAAGACAGAAGAAGCAGTTAAGCAGGGAAGGCTTAATGACAGGCTGGGAGTAGAACTTATTATAATTAAATACAGCAAATAAAAAAGAACCCGGTGCGAGTGGGTGTCAGCACCGGGTTCTTTAAATTATTAAAATTCTTATTAAGCCATTGCGTTAACAGCTTTAGTAATGTGAGATACTTTTCTTGCAGCAGCGTTCTTGTGGAAGATTCCCTTAGAAGCAGCCTTCTCGATCTCAGCTATAGCAACAGGGAGAGCTTCGTTAGCAGCAGCCTTGTCACCAGCAGCAACAGCAGCCTCTACCTTCTTGATATAAGTCTTAACTCTAGACTTAACAGCCTTATTTCTCTCAGCTCTTACCTGACTTGTAATTACTCTCTTCTTAGCAGATTTAATGTTAGCCAATCCGTACACCTCCAAATCATAATTCAATAATAATATCTGTTTCGCATTAAAGCCGGACACGGACGATCTAATGTAAACATACTCACACATTTTATAGTACAAACATCTATATGTCAAGAACTAAATGAAGATTTTGGTATAAAAATTTCGTTTTTCTGCACAATATGTTGGGGAGGTGATGTGAAAAATGGATAATATAGTTGTAAGAACTGACCTTGCAGTAGAAGCAAATGAAGAAGCAATGAATGGAACAGGAAAGCTGCGGGGGATAAGATTAAGAGAAAGCAAAAAATCAAGGATGGGTGTGAAAGTCACAGAATTGCAGGTGACAAATCATTTGGGCGAAGCCGCGATAGGAAGACCCAAAGGAACTTATCTTACTATAGAGGCAGATGATATTACAGGTGGGGACGAAGAATATGCAAAAGAGGTTATATCGACACTGGCAGGCTATATATTTAAGCTCTTAAAGCGCATGAATAAAAATGTCAAACCAGAAAAGCTTCTTGTCATAGGGCTTGGAAACAGAAATATAACATCAGATTCATTAGGCCCTGAGGTTGTAGATAACATTAGTATTAATATAAGTGATGGAGAGGAGACAGGAGTATGCACACTTAGTCCGGGAGTTATGGCACAGACAGGTATTGAGACTGCCGGAATTATTAAAGGTGTTGTAAGCCAGATAAAGCCGGATGTATGCATAGCAATAGACGCTCTTGCTGCAAGAAGTGTTAACAGATTAAATAGTACCATACAGCTTTCTGACCAGGGAATTAATCCCGGCTCAGGTGTTGGAAATCACAGAATAGGAATAACAAAAGATAATATAGGTGTTCCGGTGCTTGCAATTGGAGTGCCTACTGTTATAGACGCGGAAGGCATTATTCAGGGAGCAGGAAAAATGTATGTAACCCCAAAGGACATTGATTCAGACATTAGAAACATAAGTATCATAATATCCAAAGCAATTAACCGTGTTGGTGTTCATATTCATGGCTGATGTGAATACAATATAATGGTAATGCAAAGCAAGGAGGATGTATGAGTGATAGAAAGTACAGGCCTGTGTATATGTTTATATTCATGGGCTTAATGCTTATGGTAATAATGATGAATTATAGTTTTAATCTAATATATTATATTCAGAACAGAATTTATGAAAATGCAGTTAAGACATTGTTTCCTGTAGAAACATATTTTGAAGACAATTATGATGAAAATGCAGGTTCTGTGTGGGTTGATTCGGAATATATGTTTAGCATGGCTGAGGAGGATAAAAAACCTGCTACACAGACGGATGAGGGGGTCGTGGAGGCAGGTGCTGCAGTCTGCCCCTGGCCTTTACAGGAAAATGCAGCTGGAAATGTTTATAATATTGCAGATTTAAAGAATTATGATTTTCTTATGAAGTTCTATACGGTCACATCCATCACAAGCCTGACAACACAGATAATGCGTCCAGAGGAATTTCTGGCAAAAGACCTGTCGTTGGAGAAAAATGCAGATTTACCGCAGATACTTATATTTCACACACATTCACAGGAGGGATTTGTGGATACAGTTGAAGGAGATACATCTACAACAATAGTCGGTGTTGGAGATTATCTCACGGATATACTCACTAATACATATGGTTACAATGTTTATCATGATACAAGTGTGTATGATTATGTTGATGGAAAGCTTGACAGAAGCAAGGCTTATACATATGCAGAAGAAAATGTGGCAAAAATACTGGAAGAAAATCCGTCAATTGAGGTTGTAATAGACCTTCACAGGGATGGGGTTCCGGATACTACAAGACTTGTAACTGAAGAAAAAGGTGTAACAATGTCAAAGGTAATGTTTTTTAATGGAATAAGCTACAGCAAGGCAAAAGGAGATATAGGCTATCTTTACAATGCCAACAGGGATGACAATCTGGCAATGAGTCTTCAGATGTATCTTTTAGGAGAAGCGTATTATCCCGGGCTGTTACGGAATATTTATATTAATGCATATCGTTACTGTCTGCATATGAAGGGCAGGTCGATGCTTATAGAAGCAGGAGCACAGACTAATACAAGTACAGAGGTTAAAAATGCGATGATACCAGTGGCAGATATGCTTGACAGATTGTTGAGGGGTGAGAAGGCGTATACACAGTGACGCGAAGCGCATCTTGTTTTTACCTCACATTTTCCCTATAATGGGCGGTGGAGATATCCTGTCGCCCATTCCACCACACACGATAGTGTAAAATGGCATATGAAATTAATGTATGAATGGGGCAAAAACCTATTAAAGCTGATAAAGGTGATGAAATAGTAGGTAAAGGAGGTAAAATATGAGTAACAACATTTTAGCACATTTACAGCCACAAGCTGTCTTTAAATATTTTGAACAGATATGTGCAATTCCACATGGTTCTGGTAATGTGAAGCAAATAAGTGATTATCTGTGTGAATTTGCAAAAGAAAGGAATCTGTGGTTTAAGCAGGACGAAAGTTATAATGTAATAATCAAGAAACCTGCCAGTGATAGTGAAAGCAAGGCGGCACCTGTTATTTTGCAGGGACATATTGATATGGTTGCCGTCAAAACGAATGATAAGGTTAAAGATATGGAAAAAGAAGGTCTTGATCTTTATATAGATGATGGCTATGTCAAGGCTGACAGGACAACCTTAGGTGCAGATGATGGAATTGCAGTTGCGTATGCGCTTGCTATATTAGACAGCAAGGATATGTGTCATCCGCCGATTGAGGCTGTGTTTACGGTAGACGAGGAAATTGGAATGCTTGGCGCAGAGGCAATTAATACTGACTGTCTTGAAAGCAAAATTATGCTTAATATAGATTCTGAGGAGGAGGGAATATTCCTTTCAGGATGTGCAGGAGGAGCAACTTTAAAGGCTTCTTATCCATTGAAAAAATCGGACATTACAGGAACACAGATGTCTATTAAAATTAATGATCTTACAAGCGGACATTCTGGAACAGATATAATATGCCAGAGAGCTAATGCTAATATTCTGATGGGACGTCTTCTTTTTGACGTTAAAGAATGTGTGAATATTGTAAGCATGTCGGGTGGTGAAAAAGATAATTCTATAGCTCCATTTGCTGATGCGGTTATAATGACACAGGAAGCAGATAAGGTTACGGAGCTTCTCAACAATACTGCAAATGTTTTGAAAGAGGAGTATTCGGTTACCGACCCACAGCTTACTATCATGGTAAATTGTGAAGGTGAAGGCAGTGCTTTGGCATGTGATGATGCGACAACACAGATGCTTATAAATGTGCTTAATTTTATACCTGATGGTGTTGTTAAGATGAGTAATGATATCAAGGGGCTGGTGCAGACTTCACTTAATCTGGGTGTTACAGAGCTGGCTGAGAAAACATTTGCAGCAACCTACTTAATAAGGAGCAGTTCGCAGAGTGAAAAAGAATATCTTACAGATAAGGTTGGAAAAATGACTGAATATCTTGGTGGAACTTATGAACTTAAAGGTGTTTATCCAGCATGGGAATTTAAGAAGAATTCTGCAATCAGGGATATGTTGTGTGAATCTTATAATAGACTTTTTAATAAAGAGGCTTTGGTGGAAACAATGCATGCAGGTGTTGAATGCGGTATTATGGCTGCAAAGATTGATGACCTTGACTGTGTATCGTTTGGCCCTGATATAATTGATATCCATACTGTAAAAGAAAAATTGGATATTGCTTCGACACAAAGGACATGGGAGCTTATAACTGACGTTTTAAAACAGTTGGCATGAATAATTGAATAATACTATATATTGTGTTAGTCGTATCTGGTAAAATGAGCTGAAAAAAGCTTTTTTTATACCAGATACGACATTTTTTATACCAAATGCGACATAAACTCAACAGAACACGACAAAACATATAGAATACTATATATATTGTTGACAGATATTTGCTATTAATATACTATATTACTTGTACAAAACATTTATTAAATTCCGTGCGCAGGGGGATAGGAAACATTTGAAAGGAAAAGGTATATGGAGTATAAGGAATTTGTGGAATATATTAAGATGAATGCAGGGTATATAGCTGGAGAAGGTGGTAATATTACTATTAATCATGTGATTAAGAATAATGGCTGTGAGATGGATGGGCTTGTTATTATGGAGAAGGGGAAAGACATCGCGCCAACTATATATCTGGACAGCTTTTATGAATTGTATACGAATGGTGAGAATATTAAGAACATAATACGACAGATAGAGCTTATATATGAGCAGAATAAGAATAATGTTACATTTGATGTGAATATTCTTAAACATTTTGACACTATAAAGGACAAGATTGTTTATAAGGTTGTCAATTACAGGAGTAATGAAAAACTGCTCGAACAGGTGCCGCATAAGAGAATACTTGACCTCGCTGTGGTGTTTTACTGTCTGCTTGATAATGAATATGGAAGAAGTGCAACAGCATTAATATATAATAACAATCTGAAAAACTGGAATGTAACTATTGATGATGTGTATAAAGCTGCTTTGAAGAATACACCAGATCTGCTTCACAGTAAGATTAGTTCCATGGCCGCACTTTTTGAAAAATGTGGTGTTAATGTGGATGGGGAGGAAGTTGATTTAAAAGATTATGTTCCGTCTGATATGTATGTGCTTACGAATGAAAGCAAACTGAATGGTGCAGCCTGCATATTATATGAGAATGTATTGTATGATTTTGCGCAGAAGCTGGGAGCAGATCTGTATATACTACCTTCATCAGTGCATGAGGTTATACTTCTTCCCAAGCTTTCGATGTTTGAGAAAGATGAACTTGTTAATATGGTAAAGGAAGTTAATACAGAAGGGGTTGCTGCAGATGAAGTCCTTTCTGATCATGTATATGAATATAACAGAACAGAAAGATTGATAACTATGTAGGGACAGAATAATACAATAATGTACATGATGGGATTCGAACCCACGATCTTCCGCTCCGGAGGCGAACGCTTTATCCAGCTAAGCTACATGTACACAACATATAATAATTTATATGCTTATATACTATACATTATTAAATTAAAACCCGCAACAATTGAATTAATTTTTTTCTTTTGTTAGAATTAATACATCTGTATATTGATTTGAACTTATCAGCAATGAAGATAAGAATTGGAGGAAACATGTCAGAGCGTATTAATAAATATCTCAGTGCCCATGGAGTCTGTTCAAGACGTGAAGCTGACAGAATGATACAGGAAGGACGTATCACAATTGATGGAAGAATTGCAGTTATGGGTGAGATGGTAGAAGACACTACAATTATATGTGTTGATGGCAGAAAGATAGACAGCTGCACACCACCACAGGTAGTCATAGCTTTTAATAAACCTGTAGGAATTGTATGTACAACAACTGATAAACAGGGAAAGAATAACATAGTAGATTTTATTGGATATAAGGAACGCATATATCCTGTGGGCAGATTAGATAAAGAGTCCGATGGTCTTATACTGCTTACTAATGATGGCGACATGATGGACAGGCTGCTTCGTTCCGTTAATGGTCATGAGAAGGAATACATCGTTTCAGTAAATAAACCAATTAATAAAGAATTTATAAAGAGAATGTCAGGGGGAATATATCTTAAGGAACTCGACAGAACTACAAGAAAATGTGTTGTGGAAAAGATATCAGACAAGACATTCAGAATAATTCTTACACAGGGGCTTAACAGACAGATAAGAAGAATGTGTGCGGAATGTGGATATAGTGTAACTAAACTGACAAGAATAAGGATTATGAATGTGGAATTAGGGGATTTAAAGACTGGTGAGTACAGGGAACTTGACGGTAAAGAGCTTAATACACTTTATGAGCAGATATATAAGCAGATAGAAACAGTCAAAATACAGGCTGATAATTAAGGAGCGGATTATGGATTTATTACAGGAATATTCAGAACTTAAGAAGGCGATAGATTATCATATGGACAGATATTACAATCAGGACGAGCCGGAGATAAGCGATTATGAGTATGATAAGCTTATGATAAGGCTTAAAGAGATTGAGAAAGAACATCCGGAATGGGTGACATCTGATTCACCTTCACAGAAGATTGGTGGCACTGTAAAAAGAGAAGCCGGGGTTAAGGTCACACATAATGTACCTATGCTGTCTATTGAAGATGTGTTTTCAGAAGATGCAGTGTGTGCATGGATTGATAAGGTTCATGCCATCCATCCTGACTGCACATTTTCAGTAGAGACAAAAATTGACGGTTTAAGCATGAGCTTAAGATATGTAAAAGAAGCAGATGGGAAGCTGCATTTGCAGTTGGCAGAGACAAGAGGAGATGGTCTTATTGGTGAGGATGTGACAGCTAATGCAAGGGTAGTGGGGGATGTGTTACAGGTTATTGACCTTCCTTATGATTCACTAGAACTTCGTGGCGAAGTGTATATGAGCCATGAAGATTTTGAAAAATATAATGAAGAACAGGAAAGACTTGAGAAAAAAACAGCTGCTAATCCCAGAAATCTTGCGGCTGGAACATTAAGACAGCTTGATACTTCAATTACGAAGAAGCGAGGTCTTAAGATGTTTATCTTTAATGTACAGGACGGACCTGATGAGATTATGGAAAGCCACGGCAGGGGAATGGATATATTAAAGGCAGCAGGTGTACCGGTTGTATATCATAAGATATGTAAGACTAAGGAAGAGGTTGTCAGAGCAATTGACGAGATAGGAAGAATGAGAGAAGAACTTCCATATGACATTGACGGTGCTGTTGTAAAGATTGACCATATCGCATTCAGACAGGAGTTCCCTGCAGGAAGCAAGTATTCAAGCGGTCATATTGCATACAAATATCCACCGGAAGAAAAGGTTATTGTTATGGATGATATTCTTGTAGATGTGGGAAGAACAGGAAAACTTACATTTACAGGGATATTCCATGATCCGGAAACCGGAAAGCCTGCAAGGCTTTGTGGTACAAGTGTATCAAGAGCGACTCTTCATAACCAGGATTATATTACACAGATGAATGTAGGTATTGGTGGGGAATATAAGCTGTTTAAGAGTGGAGAGATTATTCCTAAGCTTAATGGATGTGTAAAGGCACCTGAGCATGTGTTTGAAGCACCAAAGGTATGTCCTGTATGTGGGGAACCTCTTGTACGAGAAGATGACACAGCAGATATAAGATGTGTTAATCCGTCATGTGCAGCACAGTTGTCAAGAACAGTGGCATATTTTACATCTCTTGACTGCATGAATATCATGGGACTTGGTGAAACTCTTGTTGATGCCCTTATAAAAGAAGGATATATACACAATTATGCTGATATATATACATTGAAAGAACACCGAGATGAACTTATTGAGAAGGGAATCATAGGAAAAGAGAAGAATACTGATAAGCTGCTTGCAGCTATTGAGAAGTCTAAACAGAATACACCAGACAGACTGCTTACTGCACTTGGAATAAGAAATGTCGGCAAGAATACAGCCAAGCAGATTATGAATTATTATGATAATCTTATGGCACTTGCTGATGCAGGTGAAGAAGAATTGCAGAATATTCCTGATATAGGCGCAACTACAGCCAAATGTATATATGACTTTTTCCATGATGAAGCTAATATTGAATTAATAGAAAGGTTAAGACAGTCAGGGCTTAATATGCAGATGCCAGAGAAAAAAGAAATATCAGATAAGCTTGCAGGAAAGACGATTGTTGTAACAGGAAGCTTTGATAATTACAGCCGTAAGGATATGGAAGAACTGATTGTTTCTAATGGAGGCAAAGCAACAGGAAGTGTCAGCAAAAAGACTGATTATCTTGTTGCAGGAGAGGCAGCAGGCTCTAAGCTTGATAAGGCTAATTCACTGGGGGTTAAGGTGCTTACGATTGATGAATTTATGGAAATGATAAAGTAAAATAATTTTTTATTCAGTTATTAAAGGTGATATGATATAATCAGACAACAATGATAACAGAAAGAAGGAACAGTAATGCCAATTAAGATTCAGAGTGATTTACCAGCTAAAGCAGAATTGGAAGAAGAGAATATATTCGTCATGGACGAAAACAGAGCTATTTCACAGAATATAAGACCTTTGGAGATAATAGTTCTTAATCTTATGCCTATAAAGCAGGACACAGAATTACAGCTTTTAAGAGGTTTATCTAATACACCTTTACAGATAGATGTTACATTTTTACAGATGTCATCACATGTTTCAAAGAATACCTCAGCTTCACATATTAAGAAGTTTTATCAGACTTTTGAAGAGATTAAGAGCAATAATTATGATGGAATGATTATTACAGGTGCACCTGTTGAGAAGCTTGAATTTGAAGAGGTTAATTACTGGGATGAACTTATAACAGTAATGGAGTGGTCTAAGAAGCATGTTACATCAACAATTCATATATGCTGGGGTGCGCAGGCAGGATTGTATTACCATTATGGTATTAAGAAGGAATTACTTCCGAAGAAGCTGTCAGGTGTGTACAAGCACAGGGTTATGAATAGAAAAGAGCCTTTAGTAAGAGGCTTTGATGATGTATTCATGGCACCACATTCAAGATATACTCAGGCAAGCAGACAGCAGATTCTTGACAATCCAAGACTTAAAGTACTTGCAGATTCAGATGAGGCAGGAATATATATTGTTCTTGGCGATGGCGGGAAAGAGATTTTTGTTATGGGACACCCTGAATATGACAGATTAACTCTTGATCAGGAATATAAGCGTGATATTGATAAAGGAATCGAACCTGAACTTCCGGTTAATTATTATCCAGATGATGACTGTAACAGAAAGCCAATGCTTTCATGGAGAAGCCACGCCAACAACCTCTATACGAACTGGTTGAATTATTATGTATACCAGATAACTCCTTATGACCTTAATGAAAGTTATGATAATTACTGTATTTAAGGGGGGTGCGGGTTAGTTCAATTTTATATAAAGCTATATAATTTTATGTAATTCAATGGCAAAAGTGTGTAAAAAGTGTGTAGAAGTGTGCAAAAAAGTGTGTATAAAAAATAAGATGAAATTAATATAATACAGAGCCAATACATGACACAAATATGAGAAGGACTTGGAAAAGTTCTTCTCTTTTTTGCGTTCAAATATATATGAATATTTCAAAGACAAATTTATAAATTTTTTTATTTTTTAAGATAAATAAGCACCTGAAATAAAATTGAATCACACTATTATATTAACAGCTTATCTATAACCATATAGAAAGCTCAATTAATATAGGAGAGTGGTTTAATGAGAGATAAGATTTTAAAGCTGCTTATAAATATAGGAGCAGTATTAGCGATTGCTTTTGCATTTTATAAGTTAATAAAACCTTACATGCCACGAGGTATGTTAGACAGTCAGATAATCATATTCAGCCTTACTACAGCAGTCTTAATTATGTTTCTTATGAAGATATCGGAAAGCAACAGACCTGACAGAAAAAAAGCTATACAAGGCTTAGAACAATTCAAATATCCGCAGGTGAATAAGCAGATGTTATCTGAAAAGCCGGAAGGTGTTGTGTTTGGGAAAAACAGAAATAAATATGTGCGTAAAAGACCAGATGAAGACGGACATGTTCTTATAATAGGTGGTTCTGGTTCGGGAAAAAGCTCATGTCTGATTATACCAACACTTTTGGCAAGTAAGGATATAGGAAGCTTCTGCATAGATATCAAGGGAGAGCTTAGTTATAAGGCATCTGAATATACAGATAAGGATACAGTTATCTTCAATCCACTTGATAGGTTTGGCTATGGCTATGATGTGTTTTATGCATTAAATGAGAATAGCACCAGTCAGGAAGTATTTGAAGTGTGTCAGAATGTGGTGAACAGCCTTATAGCATTATCAGCGTCAGAACAGAATCCATTCTGGAAGACAAGTGCCAGAAATCTTCTCTTAGGTCTAATGATTAACTACTACAGAAAAGGTGTTGTAAACTTCATAGATATCTTAGATGAAATATTATCAAGACAAATAAAGGAACAGGTAGAAGACATCATAAATGAGGGAAATATAACCGGTAATGAGTATAAGCTGCTGATTCAGTTTATGGACTTGGCGGATGATACTTTAAGCGGTGTAGTAACTGAAATGATAAATAATATCAATTTCTTTGCGGTTGATAATGATATCAGGTATAGCTTGAGAGATAACCCTAAAATGATGAATCCACTTATGATAGAAGAGCAGAAACACATATTTATAGTAATACAGGAACATAAGCTTACAGCCTATAGTCAGGTGCTTCATCTGATTATTAATCAGACGCTATCAGAACTTGAGAGAAGACCAGAAGATTCTAAACAGGTAATGCTGATAATAGATGAGCTTGCAAGAATTGTTTCAGAGAGCAAGATAGAAAGGTTACTGGATGCGGCAAGAACATTAAGAAGCAGGAATGTAAATCTGATACTTGTAACTCAAAGCATAGACAGCCTGATGGTTTCGTATTCGGAGAAGGAGATACAGGACTTGGTGTCTAACTGCTCTTATAAAGTTATTCTTGATGCCAGCAATCTGGAAACTGAAAAGATGATTATTGGCTGGTGTGGTAAGTATAGGGCAAAGAAGAAAACATGGAATGTAGGTGATAAGGTGTCAGGAAAAGGTTCTGTAAGTTATGAAGAGACAGATATAGTGACAGAATCAGACCTGATGCAGTTAAGGAACAGCGGAGAACTAATATTAATAAGTCCGTATGGCTATAACAGAATAAAAAAATCACCTTATTATCAAGACAGGTTAATGAAAGAAGCATCAGAAAGATGCATTAAAAATAATAATGTGACATGTTCACATTAGCAAAAGGAAAAATTCAATATGAGATTTATCAATATTAAATGTGGCATCTTAGTATGTCCAAATAATTTTAGAAGAGTTGGCAAATGTTCATCAGAAAAATGCACCAAAGCATATGTTGTTACATCTAAGAACGGAAGCATAGACCCTATAATATATTTGTGTGACATGGATATGGAAGAGATGGAAAGCTGGGGTGTAGATGTTTTTCTGGATTATGTTGCTGGTGAGTATCCAGAGATTGAGAAGATAATCGAAAGAGAAGTAGAACCTATATTTTCAGAGGATGGAAAGTTACTCAATGCTACAGAGTATGCTATGTCAGACAGGATAGGTGTGTTTGAAATCAAAGATGTTACAGATGAAAATGAGCTTCATAGCAATTGCGGAATTATAAGAAGAAATGAAGCGTAACAGGAGATAATGTTATGACACAAGAGGAATTAGACAGACTGGACTTTAAGATAGCTTTGCAGAATAAGATAAAAGCAGAGCTGGGAGAAGATTTGCATAAGATAGAGCATCAGACAATCAGGAAAACAAATAAGACAGCAGAAGGATTAATTATAAAGATAAAGAGCAGCGAAATTGCTCCGGTTATATATCCTGATGAACTCTATGAGCATTATAAAATGGGTGTTCCAGTAGAGAAAATGGTAAAGGCTTTCTTAGCATCTTATGAAGAAGTAAAGAAAGATATACTGGAATTCACCAAAGAGAATCTTGAAAGAAATTTATATACCGTAGTGATTAATAAAGATATGAATGAAGAACTTCTAAGGACTGTTCCACACAGGATAGTTGCCAATAATCTTGTAGAAGTAGCAAGGTACGGAGTGGGGAAAGCACCTGATAAAGAATCATCATTTCTTGTAACAAACCAGCATTGCAGATATTTACATATGTTGGATGATGAAATTATGGATATAGCACACAGGAATACAGAAAATCAGAAATACAGATTACAGAATCTTTTTCAGGCAACATTTTCAATGCTGAGTGATGATGAACTAAAAGAGGCATTTGATGATGAATATGCTGATGATGGAGTAATGCTTCTTACCAATATGAAAGGTATTGATGGAGCAAATGTAATAACTTCACCAAAGATATTAAAAGAAGTATCAGAACAGCTTAACAGCAGCTTTTATATACTTCCTTCATCAAGACATGAATTAATTATTGTGCCAGACTGCTATGGCATTGAGCCTAAGTATTTGACTGAAATGGTAAGAGAGGTTAATAAGAATTTAGATGAGAAGGATTTTTTATCAGACAATATTTATCACTATAATGCACAGAAGATGATGCTTAACATGGTATCGGATAAACAGGAGCATGAAAAGACTTTATCAGAGACAGCAGACATAAAACATACAATGAAGCATTGATGAAAGGAAACATGTTATGAATCAGACAGAACAGATTAATAAAGCCGAGAAGTTAAAGGCACTTTTAATGATATATAAAGAATATGCATCCGTGAATACTGGTATGGATGTGGTTCTTATTGATAAAGGAAAAGCTGATTATGGAGAAAACAGCAAATAATCAACAATCAAAGCAGGAAGAGGTTAAGGAGCGTGTAAATGCGCTTCTTAGCCAGCTTGAAAATGGAATTAAGGAAATGTTTGAATCAGATGGGTATAAGGAATATCTGAATGTTATGAGCAGATTTCATAATTACAGCTGCAATAATCTGATGCTTATATATATGCAGTATCCGCAAGCAACAAATATTGCAGGATATGAAAGCTGGAAACGGAGCTTTAACAGACATGTAAAAAAGGGAGAAAAGGCTATAAAGATAATAGCCCCTGAGTTTATAAAGAGAGAAGTAGAAGTTACTAAAAAGGATAGTCAGGGGAATGTCATTTATGATGATAATGGGGAGCCTGTTAAGGATAAGAAGATGCAGGAATATATCAGCTACCGGATAACAAATGTCTTTGATATTTCACAGACAGAGGGAGAAGAATTACCTACTCTTACGCACAGGCTTAATTCAGATGTTGCAGATTTTGATGCAATAGTTAAGGCAATAGAAGATGTATCACCAGTTCCCATATATCTGAAAAGCTATGAAGGGAAATCCAATGGATATTATGATTTGGAGAAAAAGGAAATACATGTACAGCCTGATATGAGTGAAGCACAGATAATAAAAACAATGCTGCATGAAGTGGCCCACAGCATTTTACATGATAAAGAGATTGGTGAATGTAAGGCGGAAGACAAAGAAACTAAGGAAGTGCAGGCAGAAAGTATAGCTTATTGCGTTAGTAATTATCTTGATATAGATACAAGTGATTACAGCTTTGGATATGTAGCAGGCTGGAGCAAAGGAAAAGAACTTTCGGAACTTAAAAGCAGTCTTAACAATATCAACAAAACAGCCTCAAAGCTCATTAATGATTTGGATTACAGGCTTACGGGAAAACAGTTATATGATATAGAAAAGGTGAAAGATACGGCTTATAAGAAGGATAACAAGCAAAAGAGAAGCATGAAACATTAATAAATATATACAGGGAATCACATTATATAAATTAACAATGGTATGTAATGTGATTCTTCTTTTATAGGAGATTATATTATGGATGAGTATACAGATATATCAGCTAAAGAGTTATCGGAGCTACAAAAAAAACACAGACAGGAACTAAAAGAGAAAAGAGCAGAGATAGATTATATAAAAGGCATGTCACAGAGAATAAAAGCAAGAGGAGCAATAGTCACAGCATTAATGACAGATGCTTATGAAATGTCGGATGAAGAATTTTATGAAAAAATGAAAGAAAGGTTAAGGGCAGGTGGGGATAAGAGACTTGATGGCTTCGCAGAATGAACGGCATTGCTTTTTTAAAAGTAATGTATAAGTGAACCTTTAGTCTTTTAGTTTTTGACTTAAATGTCAATTTTAGGAGAAGGAGATATTAATGTTATGGCGATATATCATTTCAGAGTACAGATAATAAAGAGAAACGAGGGGAGAAGTGCAGTAGCGGCAGCTGCATACAGGTCGGCTGATAAGATTCAGTCAGTTTATGAAGGGAAGGACTATGATTTTACAAATAAAAGATTTGTGGAGCATTCAGAAATAAGTCTCCCGAGATATGCACCAGCGATATACAACGATAGAGAAAAGCTGTGGAATACGGTTGAAATGCTTGAGAAAGCAAAGGATGCACAATTAGCAAGAGAATTTGAAATAAGCCTGCCAGTGGAGCTTACAGTAGAACAGAATATACAACTTGCAAAAAAATTTATTGACGAAGTACTTGTTTCACAAGGCATGATTGCAGACTGGAGCTTACACAATCCTGCTGTTAAGGATGATTTAGGCAGATGTTTAGACAAAAACGGTGAAGTTACCACAGATGAAAGCAAATATGTATACAATAACCCTCATATCCATGTCATGACAACATTAAGACCATTAAATGAAGATGGAAGCTTTGCAAATAAGACAGAGATAGAATATAAATGTGTAAAAGCCGGAGAAGAAAGAGGATTTACGGCAGATGAGTATATGCAAGCTAAAGAAGATGGATGGCAGAAACAATATAGGTACTATAATGAAAACAACAAGAAAGTCTGGCTAACTGATATGGATGGCGTTATGAGAGGTCTGAAAAGAGTGAACAAATATCCTAAAACAACCAAAGGTGGGAGAAAAAATCCAGTTGTGGAAAAATGGGACAGCATAGAAATGCTTAAATATTGGCGAAAGAGCTGGGAAGAGTATGTTAATGCAAAATTCATAGAACTAGGAATAAATGCGAGAATAGACAGCAGGAGCTTTAAAGAGCAGGGAAGAACTGAGAAAATACCTAAATTTTACATTGGAAGAGAGGCTTATAATTATGAGAAAAAGCTGCAAAGGTTAGAAAGGGAAGGTAAAAAAGTTATACATACTGATGTTAGGAATCTGTATGATAAGACAACTGCATATAATGATAAGGCATGTAGTTACAGGAAAGAGATAGATGCTGGTGTAAATCTGCTGGTAGCACAGTCTGAGAAAATAAAAAGTCAGGTAGTTAAGAATGAATCTAAGATTGCTCAGATGTCAAAAGAACTGGCTAGAGTGAATGATAAAATACAAACATCAACAGACAACTATAACAGTTATCAGGCAGAGTTAAATGATGCTTTAGACAGGTACAATGACTGGTGTAATAAATTAATTATACTTACACAGGATTTATCGGGAAATAAAATCAGGTTTGGTAAAAATAAAAGCCTTGTCAGAGAAAAGAAAGCATTAGAAGAGCAGATAAAGGTTCTCGGTGATTATATCAGAAGTCTGAAAAATACATACGGAGATGTCTTTAAGGAAGACAGTAAAACAGGTTCTTGCAGTCAAAAAGATATTAGAGAAAATGTCAGAACCATTGATGAAGAAAATGAAAATCTTAAAGAAAAATACTTCAATATGATGAGTGGGGCAGACGCAGATATAGAAGATAAGATAAATTCAAAATTACGGGAACTTAATTTACAGGAGATGAAGGACAAACAGGTGAGAGTTAATAATAGAAGTAGATGATGATATGATTACTTATATGTTGAATATATTATAAAAGTATGTCAATATATACGATATAAATTACAGGAAAATTGGTTATATATTAGAGTATTTGTAGTAAAATAGACATACACTTATTCAGTAATATTGAAAACAGACATGTCGTAGGTGTAATATATTTGATTATCTTTAATAAATACTTCTCTTCCATCCTGACTAATAAAGTGCTATAATTAAATACGAAATACATTATCGGTAAAATAAAAGACAAAGATGGATATGTTTTAAAAGAAGAAGAAAAAGAAAGGAACATTCAATATGAGAAAGAACATATTTAAAACAACAGTAATAGCAATGGCAGTACTTACAGCAGCATTTGGAATGACAGCCTGTGGTAATAAAAAGGTAGGTAACACTGACGCTACACAGGTTAAGCAGGAACAGCCAAGTGTAGCTGATAATAATACAGCTAAGACAAAGACAGGCATTGTAACATTTACAGCAACAGATACAGACGGTAATACTGTAACACTTGAGGGTAAAGCAGTAGTACAGGCAGATGGAAATGCTGAAATAGAAGTTACTGACAATGCAGGTAATAAGGTGACATTCACAGGTAAGGGGAATGTTAAAGATGATAAGATTACTGTAACAGATGTTAAAGCTAAGGATGCAGGAACACTTGTAAAGGCAGATGGTACTGAAATCAAGATTACAACAGATACTAAGACTGAGAAAGCAGAAGAAAACACTGGTAGTTCAGAAACTTCAGATGTAAAGGTATCAGAAGATGTAATTAAAGAAGTAGAAACAGCTAAGAAAGAAGAAAGCAAGGCTGATAACAGTGTAATTGTAGGAGATAATACTTCAGACAATAAGACTGATGTACCTGAACAGTCTGATAATGGTAGTTCAGATAATGGTACAGTAGAACCTACACCTGAACCCACTCCAGAGCCACAGCCTACTCCTGAACCAACACCTACACCAGTTGAACCTGAACCACAGCCAGAACCTACACCTGAGCCAACACCTGAGCCAGAAGAACCTGATGTGCAGACTAAAACACCAGTATATTGTATGATGAATTTCAGAACAAGTGACGGATATGAAGATACTGAGGGTGGAGTTGGTGAATATATTTTTAAGAAATATATTAACGGTGAAATCACTGAATCAGAAGCAGAAAGTCTTATGCTTAACGGAGCATTAATTAATGTTAAGGTAAGATATGATGACGGTTCAGAAGAAATAATTGATGAAATTAAACCTAAGTCAGTAAAAATGAGTATCGCACATACAGGAGAAGAGTATAGTATGATAGAACATAATTGGCATATACCCGGATATACATATGTTAGTATGTCAGATTGGAGAGGGGCTACACATGCAGTTTATTATATCATTATTTATTATGATATCTGATGAATAAATAGAATAATAATAAAACAATGAGACTGTCATAAATGTAGATTGCATGAATGGCAGTCTCTTGATAAAAAGATAATAGCAAAGGAGAATAATATTATGAGAAAAACATATGAAGATATTCATACAGCATAGGAAATTATTAATATGATGGATGTAATTATTTTAGAAGAAAAAAATTGGTATCTATACAGAAGTAACATTTTGCTATTTTAGACCATGATAATTAAATAATATATACATTTATATGAGACTGTCTGATATTAACATATATTAGATAGTTAGAATAAATGATTGTATTATAATTAAGTATTGACAAACAGATTCAATGACATTAAACTAATACAAAAAAAGACATATCTATAAACTGATATGTCACTTATATTTTTCAGTTACTTAAAAAGCAACCTTACGCCGGCAAGCATAAAGAGGTTGCTTTTTTAATGCTCTTTAGCATTATGCAAAAAAGTTCATAACCGTCATAATTATACTTAATGCGTGACTTATTACGCAAAGTACCTTGCTTATAACGGATAGAAGCTTTTCCAATTTGAACATTCAAACTGGCTCCCATCTTTAGTCTATTCATAGGCGTACACTCCCTTCATTGATGTTATCGTATGAATGAAAAAGTATGATAACATGCCCGGAGAAGTGACATATTTAGTTTATAGAAATGTCAAATACAAGTATAGCATAATTGAATTTATCTGTATATAAAAATTTATAATCTATAATTTATAATCTATGTAGGAAATCTATATAGGAAAGTTATAAATCAATCTTTGTCATATATAAGATGTAGTAGTTGTAGGAAGATATTTTTATTTTATATGTTTAATTGTTTGAAATAAAAAAATTCACACTATTTAGATAGAGGGATAAACTATTTAAAGAAAGGAGCTTTGTTTATGAATAATTCAATAAATATAGCAGATACAACAGGAATAGCTGAATATAAAACAACTTCTACAAGAATTGCACCAGAAATTGAACAGCTTTATTTTGAATTAAAAGATAATGACCATATATTTCAAATAGGATTGAAGACATTACTTGAATGTATATTATTTGCAGCTAAAGAGAAACAAATACCAAATCTTCCGTTATCATGGTATACTGAAGTATGTAGCAGATACGATATACCATTATCAGAATTAATAGGAGAAAATGAATGAAAGATTTTGTATTGCGTAATTCCTTAGAAGACCCTGTTCATATTGATGAAAAAGAATTTGAAAGAGTTACAAGAAATCAATATCCATATAAGCAGGTATATAAGGGAGAAGTACATTATTATGCAACATGTCCTGAATGTGAAAATCCTATACAACTTATAGGGTTGTATTCAAGTAATAGAAAGTATGGCGCACATACAGGGAAAGATATTCCCGGATTAAACTCATTTAGTTATGAGAATTATATATATTGCCCACGGTCTATAAAAGGACATCATATTGAAAAGGATAAAAGAAAGAAGATAGTTACACAGAAAGATATTAATGTATATAATACCTTAAGAGATAATTTTGACCTTGCAATAGCATTTGTAAAGAAACATTTAGGATATTACATAAGTGATAGCAGAGCTAAGGAACTGTTAGATGTATACTATAACTCTGAGGGGTGGTTATATCCACATAGTACGGTTAATAATACTCCCTTTATGCTATGTTATTTACAGACAGCTTTTAATCCATATGGGTTACTTATAAGAAAGGGCAGTGACTTAGAAAAAGCTATTTTAAAAGTTAAAGATTTAAAACTCGAATCAGTTATAGATAAGACTGATGAGAAAAAAGGACCACAGGAGAATAAATACTATAATAGATTGTTACCCAATAGCGACAAATATATGTCTCTGTCGATGATGGTTTATAATCACCGGTTTAAGGAAAATAATGAAGGGATATTAAATGAATCTATAAATATACAGATAAGTAAGGATACATCGAAATCTCCAGATGTAAAAGAGTGGAAAACTATACTTGATATAAAAGTCAATATACCTGAATTGGAATTTATTAAATTTATAAATTCAAAACCAGATTATAGAAACAAGAAGTTACAGAGATATGCGTATGAGTTAATGCCAGTTATATAAGGATTCTTTAGAGAGATTATCTAAGTGAAGTTACTTAGGTAGTCTCTTTTTATATTGTACTTTATATTATAAGAAGTCTTGATATAGTAAATTAAAAATATCAAAAATTTTAACATAATTTAAGTGGAAAAAATAATAACTTACACTATTATAATACAGGCTTAATATAGCCAAGTCAGCTAGGAGAAACACTTAGCAGGAAGGAGAAAGAGAAATTATGAAATTAAAGAGAACTTTTAAGACACTGTTAATGATAATCGCAACAGTAATGAGCGTTATATCAGGTATACTTACTGATTCAGGAACACTTGCATATGCAGCTACGACTTATACCTTAACACTTAACTGGGATGATGGAGTTGAATGGGTTGCTACTGATAGGAATGGTACTGACAGATGGGAAAAAGGCGGTTCAAAGACATTTCAGGCAGGTTCTAAGGCTTATACTTATGTCAGACTTAAGAATGGTGCAACAGTCAAATCATTCTTTTCAAGGCAGGAAAATAAAGACTGGACTGATTATACATATACGTCAGGAAGCTTATGCTATGATACATGGACAATGCACAATAACAGAAACGTGGACATATATACATCTGTATTATCTTCAGCAGATGTGTCTTATGACTGGGATAACCTTGTAACAGGCTCAAAGCATTATCATTCAAGCAATGGAAATGAAGCTTCACTTAACTATTTAAGGGATGACCTTGGAAGGTCTCCTGCACCGATTTATTCAATTTACTATAAATTACAGGAAAACAGGTACAGGGAAACCTGCTATGGAGATAATCAGGAAGATAAAGACTTCGGCGGTTATGAAATAATGTTAAGGACAGAGCATAATGACGAAACATACAATGAGTACTGGTATGGACGGTCTTCATATGCAAATGGAAATGGATTTGACGACTGGTACAGGGATGAATTTGAAGGAATAAAGCTTTCAAATCTTGCAATTGTACCTGTCCAGATAAAGTTAGCAAATTACTATATAAAACGCAGGGAGCTGTATCAATGGAGTGGAGTTGATATGGCTCTCTTTTTTATGTATTGGAAATACAAATGATTATAAATATCCTTATATAGTATATAAAATAAGATAGAGTTTTTACACTATTTAGGTGAATTTATTTAATAATAATACAAAAATAAAAAGTTTATAAAAAATTTACAAAAATAATACAAATAACATATATATTACCTAAAAAAAGATGGAGTCAATAACACTACTTAAATATAAACAACCTGAAAAGGCACAAAAGGAGAGTATGTTATGGACAAGAACATTAATTTCAAGAATCGTGAGGAATTGTTAAACGAAAATGGATGGGTAAAAGCAGATGTAGGATACTGTAGGACAAAAGATTACAACGATTTATATGAATTACATGTAAGGAAAAGAAGATTGAAAGAGGTATTAGATAACAGAAAAAATGATACTAATTTTGACTTTTTTAGTAATAAAAAGTCAAATGTAACAAATTTAGCAAAAGCTGAAAGTCCAGTAAACAAGCGGGATAGAGAGGCGTTGATTAGCAAGGTGTCAAATACCACTATGGGAACCCAAAGTGATAATCTGACACCAACTGACACCTTGCCGCCTTTATCTCATTTTTCAGAATTTGATTGTCTGAAAATTTTCTGTGATGGTAATGCTGATTCACTTGTTATAGCTTTTGACACTGAGTATTACTATAACAATGGTTGTCAAACAGGTAAGCGTAATATGTTATCTTATCAGTTTGCTTGTGTATACAATAATTATTTGTATGAATTTATTTTTACAAGAGGTAATAACAGAGATTCTTTTGTTATGAATGTAGAATTATGTATAGGTAGAATACTTGATGAACTTGGGTACTCATCTATTGATAAAAGAAAGGTTCGTAAATATAAATGTATAATTAATGCAGACACTAAGGAAGAAAAGTTATTTTTAGATAAAAATGAAGCTGAACAAAATAGTGCGGGAAAATATGATGATGGTAAGAATGTACATATTGAGTATGATTATCCTTCAAATATTTATAATAATATAACTTTGCTTTGTCATGCCGCTAAATTTGATGTTACTGGATTTTCTGATTCTTATACTGATAAACACGGTATAGTTGCTTATTGTAAGGATATTGGTGGTGGTTTTGTGACTATATATCCTATAAAGAAACAGATAGCAAGTACTAAAAGTATTTATAATAAGAATGGTAATATTCATGTTTATCCAGTTAGCTTGAGTATATCTGATACGATGTGTCATACAGTTAAAGATAAGGCAAAATTAGAGAATTTGGGTGAAGTTGTTAATTTTCCTAAAATATATGTTGAATCTTTTTATAAAGCACATATGAATCTATTTTTTATAGAAAACATTGTGAATTTTTTTGAATATGCATCAAACGATTGTATTGTAACATTAATGTATGCAGCTTCCTTATATGGTTTTAACAAGAAAATACCTGTAACTATTATAAGTAAAGGTTCTGATATTTTTAAAAGAAAGTTATCTGACTTGTTATATTGTGAAAATAATGAAGTATTTGAGTATAAATATAGAGGTCATAAAAAAGAAAAGCATGGTAAGAATGTAGATAAAAACAATGGTAAGAGTGTGTATTATGAATCGAGTAGTTATGAAGCTGTGAATTCTGCTGCTCTTATTGTGCAGGATTTTTGTAGTTATAGTTTTCATGGAGGTTACAATATATGTATTTCTCCCGGATGTTATTCTGGATTGACTTTTGATTATGATTTAAAAAATGCTTACCTTTTGACATTAAGTCTTGTGCTTATGATAGATTGGTATAATCCAATTAAAGACGATATTGTTGAACGGAAACTAACACTTGATGATTTTATGGAAGATGGGGAATTAAATCCTTTAAAGATGATTGTTGCATATGTTACTTTTGATTTTCCGGAAGATTGCTCGTTTCCTAGTATTCAGATACAGGATAATGGTAATCCTGTTTATCCTTTGAGTTCAAATGGTTGTGAAGGTGTTTATGCTTGCGGTCCTGAGCTGTATCTTGCATTGAAATTAGGCGCTAATGTATATGTGAAACGCGGTTATATACTCAACACAGATATTGAAGATAATAAAAGATATGCACTTAGAGATGTTATTAAGATGTTTGTAAATGACAGAGCTAAAGCTAAAATGTTATATGGTGAGGATTGTCTTGAGCAGTACATATTAAAACTGATTGGTAACTCTATATATGGAAAGATAAGTCAGGATGTTATCTCAAAGAGCCATTGGGATAATTATAAAAAATCAATGGAAGATATTGGGTGTTCTAAGATAACGAACCCAGTTGTCGCGTGTTTTACAACAGCTATAGTTAGAACTGTTCTGATAGCGACAATTACACAAGTCAAAGAAAGTGGTTATACATCTTATTCTGTTACAACAGATGGTTTTATAAGTGATGTACCATTAGATGTTTTGGAAAGCTTTGATTTATTTGGTTTTAGAGAAAAGCTTGAAAGTGCAAGGCTATTTTTAACTAATGGAACTGATAAAAAAATATGGGAGATTAAGCATGTGCAGGATGATTTGTTGAATTTTTCTACTAGGGGCAATGTATCGTTACATAGTATAAATGAGAATCCAATTATATTTAATAATAAACGATATGCTGGTGTATGTGCGCATCTTAATATGAAAAGTGGTTATGAGCCAGATTCATATGCTGATAGAAAATGGCTTTATAATGCTGTGCTAAGCCGTACTTCTAAAATAGATTTTGATGATACATCATATACTTCGCTGAAAGAAATGCAGCTAGGTAAAGCAGAATCTTTTTTAGCATTTAGAAACAATGAACATAGGTCTGCTGACTTTGATATGAAGCGTAAGCCTGTGAAGGACAGCATAACATCTGTATTAAAAGAAGTAGATGGAAGCAAGTTTGAAATTGTGAATTTTAACACAGAACCTTTTAAAGATATTAATGAATTTAGGAAGTATCGAGAAACTAAAAATAAAGTGGAATGCCTTAGAACTGAAGAAGATTTTGAAAGCTTCTATTTAAAACTTAATACAGGTATTTTTAAAACAAAAGGAAGTGATATTGACAGACAAATTATTATGACATGTATAAGAATGCACAGAGCTGGTCAATGTATTATACCTGCCCTTAATAGTTTAAAATCTGATGCCCGTTTGAAGTGGATAAACAAACATAATGATTCTAAGAAGCTGTTTACACTGAATGACTGGAAGAACGCAGGGCGTAATGACAGGTTTATAAATGTGCTTCCTGAAAGCTTAGTTAAAGATAAACTTGTGGAAATGGTTAATGATACTAATTTAGATGAATATTTGAAAATATAATAATGAAGAGAGAACCTTTGGTAGCATAGGTTCTCTTTTTTAAACAAAAAATTTTATATTTTTTTGATATTTATGGGAAAATTGCGTTGTTAATAAAAAAATAAATACACTATTAAAGTATAAGGAATTAATAAACCTTATATATTGTTGCGACAATAAATTTTCAAAAGAAATTATAAAAAGGAGAGACAATTATGTTTAATCTTAACAATACTTCCAGAAGAGGACGACCAAGAAGAATTTACGGAACAATAAACATTGATTATCAGATGATGATAGCTGTTATTAAGCAGAAACACAGGTTGATGCTTATATCTAAAGGCGATATGTATGCATTTATCAAGAAATACATTGACGCTGATTATGAAGATAAGCATACAAAGCGTGAGATGGTTAGTGAGCTAGAACGATATCTGACTGTTGAAACAATTAATGTTTATATAAGTGAATTTGATGTTTTTGGCATCTGCAAGAAGGATTTAATGAAGTTGCTTAATATCAGAAGAAGCAGCATGATATCAGCTTTAGAAGCAAATGGTATTACATTTATAAATATTCAATATCATACAAACACAATATCTAAGGGTAGATATCATTTGTTTAATCCTGATGATGTTTTGAAGCTAAATGGCTATCAGCCACAGTAAGAAAAGGAGAAGGTATATGATTTATTTAGCGTATGACAGGATTAATCACAAGAATATTAAGGCTGTTGAAGCCTTAAGCACTAATGAAGCTGCATATTATCTTTTCGTTGATTACATAGCACCATTCTATAATCTTGATAAACAGCTTCCGGAAGACTTAATTCAGAGGATTGTATTTGAACTATATGATGTGATGTCTTTTCAAGAGATAAGAGGTATACAGCTAAACGAAAGATACTCTGACAGCTTAAGAACAATAGATGTTACACCTGATTCAGATGTAAAAGAATACGAAAGCATTGTTGAAGATATAGCGGATATTATAGATGGTTATATGCGAGAGTGTGATGAGTTGGATTTTTAAAGTAAATATAATGGCATACCTTAATTACGGCAAAAGATATGCCATTTCTTATAGGAGAATATGTCGTATGAATACAGTACCCATATGGGAAAAGCTAGCCTTAACTGTTGATGAAGCTGCCGAATACAGCAACATTGGAATCAACAGGATTAGCAATATGCTTAATGAGATTAGTTGCCCTTTTGTTTTAAAGGTGGGAAAGAAACGCCTGATTAAGCGAAAAGAGTTTGAAAAGTATATAGAAAAGTCGAATGAAATATAAAGCTATATTGAAAGATAAGCCATTAAATAGTAAAATATTACTGTTATGTAATGGCTCTGATGAAAGGAGCTAAATAATTATGGGAAAGGATTTAAAAGGAAAAGAATTAGGAGCCGGACTTTCACAAAGAAAAGATGGTTCTTATCAGGGAAGATTTAAAAACAGATTTGGGAAATATGAATATAAATATAACAGAAATCTAACAGATTTGCGGAAAGAATTGGCACTTGCTATTGCAGATAATCAAAACTTTCTTAGTGTTAGAGATAATATTACGCTTGATAGTTGGTTCAGCCGTTGGATTGATATTTATAAAAAGAAGAGTGTACGCCCTAATACTCTTAGGGAATATACTCATATATATAATAAAAATATATCTCCATACCTAGGAAGACGCAACATAAACTCTCTTGTAAAATCAGATATTCAGATTTTAATTGATAAAGCGGCAGATAGTAATTACAAGTATGAGCGACAGAACAAAATAAAATGTATTCTCAGTGATATGTTTTCAAGAGCAATAGAAGATGAACTGATGGTAAAGAATCCAGCAAAAGGCGTGAAGCTTAGGGCAGATAAAGAACTTAAGGCATTTGCACTAACAGTAGAACAACAAGCAGATTTTTTAGAAGCAAGCAGAGGAACATTTTACGATAATTTGTTTAATGTTGCGGTCAATACTGGCTTGCGACCAGGAGAATTGTTCGCACTCACATTAGATGATATACACTTTGATGAGAGGTATATTGATGTTAACAAAACGCTTGTATATCAAAAATATCTTGATGACGATTGCAAGACTTTTCATATTGAGCCACCTAAGACTAAGCAAAGCTATAGGCATGTACCTATGAATAGTGAATGCCGCAAATATCTTGAAAGGCAGTTAGAGCTAAAAAAGGTTATAAAGAATAAAAGACCTAAAGAGCAAAATGATTATCTGTTTGTGACAAAATATAATACTAGGCTTAATTCACAGATTTATGCAGATTCAATTAGGGCTATTATTAAGCAGATTAATCTGACTAGAAGTTTTGATAATGAATTTCCGGTGTTTAGCGGTCACACCCTAAGACATACATTTGCAACAAGGTGTTTTGAAGCAGGTGTGCAGCCGAAAGTGGTTCAATCATATTTGGGTCATGCTACTTTACAAATGACTATGAACTTATACACACATGTCACAGATAAAAAGGCTAGTAATGATATTGAAAGAATTGTAGCAGATAAAAACAATGTTGTGGATATCACAAGAAGAGCTGTTTAATGTGTGTAAACAGTGTGTAGAATTACACACATGCAACTTACAAACACAGTAAAATCAAGGCGTTAAAGAGAAAAAGTGATGAACAACTGGTTGAATTATTATGTATACCAGATAACTCCTTATGACCTTAATGAAAGTTATGATAATTACTGTATTTAAGGGAACTGTAGAATTATTGAAATAAATGGTGTGTATATTTTTGCTCGAAAGAATATATTGTTGATTAGCATAGTTATTATTGAGGTCGGAAATGGTTCCTGACACACTCCTCGGAGTACCTGAGATGATGGATACACCGCCCATCCAATAATAATTATGCTTTTTTATTTATAAGATAGCTGTAATGGGTTTATACAGGAGAACACAATGTCAAAAGAACAAGCACTAGAAGAATTATTAAAAATGATAAAAGAGGGAAATATTACAGATTACGATGCAGAATTAGCTTCATACCGGGATGAAAAGTATGGTTATAAAGATATAGATGAGAATACACAGAGGGTTAATAATAAAGAATAATCAATACATAATGGACTCGTGCTATACATCCCACCCTTTAAAAATCCCCAATCCCATGTTATAATCATTAATCATCAGAAAACGGAGATAAGAACATGAGCGTAGTAACAGAAAAGTCAAAGTGCAGAATTCTTAAATTAGCATCAATGCTTGCGGTAACGATGGGAATTATAATGGCATTTTATGCATTTTATATTATGTCAGAGCTATATTCATTTTCAGCAACAGAGCAGGGAAAGGCATTATATATGGTTGTCAAGCTGCTGAATATAGCATTTATAGCAGTTATTGTGGAAGGAGTTTACTTTGCAATTGCTGGATTTTATGGAATGACAAACATAGGTGCTGTTGATGCAGTTAATAAAATCAAAGTTTATGGAATTGTTATGACTATAGCAGGAGTTGTTGATTTAATAATAGTATTTGTGGTATCTAAGTATTCAATAACTGGTAACATGCTGATTCTTATATGCCTTCCGGTTGTAATAGGAATTATGTATTTAGGTGGCGCATTTTATAATGAGAAGCTTATAAAGAATAATAATGGTGTGGAAGGTGATGGCAATGATTGATCCGAATGGAATAATGCCACTTAATTTCTTCAAATATAAGGGTGTGTATACAGGACAGCACAATGGAATGAGATATATGCTTAAGCAGACAGGAGAAAAGCCTGATTTAAAGCTTTCTGCGTGCGTGTGGCGCGGGCCATATGCTTCATGTGCTGTTAAGGAAGAAGATAAGACAACAGAGATATTTGAACTGACAGAAGATGGTCGTCTTGCTGCCGTGGAATGGATAAGGCAGCAGTACGAATCCAGACTTGACTATTGGGAAGCGGCACCGTCTATAAAGGACGCTGTTCCGATTGTTCATGAATAAAGAGAATAATATATACAATGCAGCATATGGCGGCACCGGTAAGCAGGAGAGTGTATTCTTCTGCTTCTTTTATTATAAGACCAAATACAATGCGGCATATAATTCTTGATGAAAATATAGATATGACCGCAATACATAATGGCACAATTATACTGCCAAACGGGTCTGGCTGGATGTTCAGCTTCTTGTATATATTAAAAATGTAAAGCAGACTCATGCATATGTTGCTAATAAGAACACCATACAGATAACCGGTTATGCCAAGCTTTGGAATAAGCAGAAATACACAGGCAAGCCGGATGATAATTCCGGTTATATTAATTATGAATGTAAGGGCGGTATGTCCCATGCCATTAGTCACGCTTGTAAGGCTGATTTTTAAGTAGAGGAAAGGACACAGCCATGAAAGAATGCAGGTGTATATGTATACAGAGTCTTCGTGGAACATCATTGCACCTAGGCGCGCACCATAGTTAATGAATAAAAATATGCTTATAATGCCGAGACTCAAACACATGGAAACTGTTCTTTTTACTGTCACAGCAAGATGGTCAGACAGGACATTCGAACTTTCATCAGATACCTTTGGAAGAAGCATAAGTGCAAATGAATTAGCTGCCGTACATGGAAAAAGCACAAGTGGAAGAGCCATTCCTGTAAGTATACCAAACTGGCTTATTGCATCATCTTTTGACAGTCCATGCATGCACAGGATTGCGGGAATAAGAATTGCTTCTGCCCCTTCAAGCAGATGCAGAACAGTCTGATTGGCGTTAATTGGAAATGCATATTTAACAATATATCTGTATTCACGGAGTGAACAGGAGAGCTTCTGCGTCATGCTTTTATTATGAATGGAACGGAAAAACAGCGGAATAGCACAGTATGTGGCAGCTGCAAATTCACCGAATATATTACCGGTAACTGCGTCAGCAATTGATATTGTTGATACATTTTTTATGCGCACATAAAGTATAATAGTGCCAATACGCACAAGCTGTTCGACAAGCTGCGAGGAGGCTGGCAGAAAAGATTCCTTCTGGCTGTAATAGTAATTAGACAAGCAGTTATGTATGCACATGAATGGCAGAGAGATTGCAGTTATACGGATTATTCCCTCACAGCGGCTTTCCATAAATATATGGTTTGCAATGAAATCGCTGAATATAAGAAATAAAAGCATAACGGCAATTGAAAGAGAAATAGTAATCTTTAATACGCAGAAAAGCCATTTCAGAGATGGAGATGATGCTGAATATTTTGAAACAGCTACAGAAAATCCACTGCAGCATACTGCAAATGCAAGCGCAATAAGAGGTATGCACATCTGGAATAGTCCGACTCCTGCAGCACCTGTATAATTAGTGAGAAGTATCCGAAAATAAAATCCGAGCAGTTTTGATAGAACGCCGGCAATTGTAAGTATTATGGCGGATTTGAATATGCCACCTTTTAAGGATAATTTATTATTCATAGCAGATACCGCAGATAGACTTATTAACAATATATGCCCTGCCTGAATACAATATTATAAGGAATTACAGGGCGGAAATATAATGATATATATGGACAATGCGGCGACAACTGCTGTCAGAAAAGAAGTGGCTGAAGCAATGCTTCCATATCTTTTGGGAGATTATGGAAACCCGTCAGGTGTGTACAGGTTGTCTGAAAAAGCTAAAAATGTTGTTGAGGAATCAAGAGATATTATTGCAGATATAATAAATGCTGACAGAAATGAAATATTTTTCACCTCTGGTGGAACGGAAGGGGATAACTGGGCAGTTAAAGCAGAGAGCCTGAAAAGAAAACAGGGACATATAATAGTAAGTTCAATAGAACACCATGCGGTGACGGAATCGGCACTGTGGCTTAAGAATTATGGAATAGATGTCACATTTGCACCAGTTGATGAGCAGGGAATTGTTAAGCTGGAACAGTTAGAAAAAATGATTAGAAATGATACATTTTTAGTGTCAGTTATGCTTGCTAATAATGAAATCGGAACTATCCAGCCAATAGAAAATGTATGTGAAATTGCGCATGAGTATGGTGCAAAGGTCCATTCTGATGCGGTGGCGGCATTTGGACATATTGATGTTGATGTGAAAAAGCTGGGCGTGGATTTCTTAAATGTAAGCGGACATAAGATATGTGGACCAAAGGGCGTAGGATTTCTGTATGTCAGGGGCGGAAAGCCAGAACGATTCATGCATGGAGGCGGACAGGAAAATGGACTTAGGGCAGGCACTGAAAATGTAGCTGGGATTGCAGGACTTGCGACGGCGGCAAGAATTGCTTATGAAACACTTTCTGACAGGGCAAGGCAGGAAAAGAAAATTAGCGACTATATGATTAAGAGAATACTAAGAGAAATTCCTTATTCAAGACTTAATGGAAGCAGGGAAAGCCGTGTTACGGGCAATATGAATTTCAGTTTTCAGTATGTTAATGGCGGAATGCTGGTTGTAATGCTTAACAAACAGGGAATATGCGCATCTGCAGGTTCAGCGTGTACATCTAATTCAGGAAAGCCTTCACATGTCCTTCTTGCACTTGGACTTGATGAAAAAATAGCAGAAGGTTCACTAAGGCTGACAATTAACCATACAATTACACACAGGGAAGCTGATTATGTGGTTGAGTGTATTAAGAAAGATGTTGCCAGACTGCGGGAATTGGCTTAATATTAATATATCAGACAGTTACGGAGGTTAAAATAATATGTGGTACGAAGAAGCGGTGTTTTATCAGGTATTTCCACTTGGATTTTGTGATGGATTAAGAGATAATGACGGGGTAATGAACAGATGCATATCAGAATTTGCAGACTGGATACCGCATTTGCAGAAGTTAGGAACTGATGCGGTGTATTTTTCTCCAATTTTTGAGAGCGATTATCATGGCTATGATACAAGGGATTACCGTATGATAGATAAAAGAATAGGAACTAATAAGAATTTTGCAGAGCTTGTGTCAAAGCTGCATGAGGCAGGAATAAAGGTAGTCATTGATGGTGTGTTTAATCATGTCGGAAGGGGATTCTTTGCATTTAAGGATGTATGTGAGAAAAAATGGGATTCTGCCTATAAGGACTGGTTTAACATCAGCTTTGATGGCAATTCACCATATAATGACGGCTTCTGGTATGAGGGCTGGGAAGGATATTACAATCTTGTGAAGCTCAATCTGAATAATCCTGATGTGGTTAATTATCTTATTGAGTCGGTGCGTGGCTGGGTTGATGAATTTGATATTGATGGAATCAGACTTGATGTTGCGTACTGCCTTAACAGGGATTTCATGAAGCGTTTAAGATACGAAACAGACCGGATGAAGCAGGAGTTCTTCCTTGTAGGAGAAATGCTTCACGGTGATTACAACACAATAGTCAATGATGAGTGCCTGCACAGTGCAACTAATTATGAGTGTTATAAGGGACTGTACTCAAGCTTTAATTCAATGAATATGTTCGAGATTGCACACAGCATTGAAAGACAGTTTGGGAAAGAGCCATGGTGTCTCTATACAGGAAAACATCTGCTTACATTCGTTGATAACCATGATGTTTCAAGGATTGCCAGCACGCTTACCAATAAAGCACACCTGCCGCTTATATATGCGCTGATGTTCGGCATGCCGGGAATTCCATGCATATATTATGGAAGTGAATGGGGATGTGAGGCAGTTAAGGGCAGCGGCAATGACAATATCCTGCGTCCTTCATTTGACAAGCCGGAATACAATGAGCTGACTTATACAATAAGTTCATTAGGACAAATGTATCATAACAGCAGGGCATTAAGCTATGGTGATTATACCAAGAAAGTACTCACCAACAGACAATATGTATTCAAAAGGGAAGCTGATGGAGAAAAAGTGCTTGTCGCAATTAATGCAGATGAGAATGAATATACAGCTTACTTTGATACAGAATGTGCGGATGCACTTAATCTTATAACAGGTAAGAAGGAAGACTTATCTGGGAAAATAGTTCTTCCACCTTACAGCTTCAGATTTTACAGATGTATGTAGAAGGTGCAGATAAGATACATGCATATAAAATAAGCCTGAGCTCATCATAATCTGATGAACTCAGGCTTTCTTTCATTAAATATTGTGTAGTAATTAAATCCTGCGTTCTTAAGCATATCAGCCACGACATCAAATCTGTAAGCAAAAAACTTAACTTCGTGTGCATCAGAACCTACAGTGATTATCTCTCCTCCGAGGTCGTGATACATTTTAACAATATCAAGGCATGGATTAGGTTCAGGCATTCCGTATTTAAGACCGGCAGTGTTGATTTCAATTCCTTTTCCTTGCTCAATGATTGTTTTAAGAATTATGCAGATTAAATCGTTAAAATCGTGCCAGTCATATGTGTAAGAATTGGCAGGTATATATCTTGCAATATAATCAAGATGACCATACACATCAAAGTTGTGACAACAGCCAAGATTATCAAGAATACTTTCGTAATAAGTTAAAACAGTATCCTTTGCAGAACGTTTCTCCCAAAACTCAGGGTAGTATGGATCTTCTCCATATACAAGATGTGACGAGCCTATTATAAAATCAAGCTGTTTTGCAGAATCGTATGAATTGACTCTGTCTGCGACGCTTCTCATAAGTCCCTGTTCAACACCTATGTGAATATTGATTTTATCTTTGTATGATTCTTTCAGATTCTGGAAATACTTAATGTATTCCTCAAAATCAAGGTCAAACATGACTTTTCCATCTTCTAAAGGAGCATCAAAGTCATTATGGTCGGTAAAACAGATGTGTTTAAATCCCAGTGAAATAGCATTGTTAACAACATTTACAGGGTTCTCCTCTGAATCAGAAGAGAACATAGTATGTATATGTGAATCTGATAACAGCATATTAATGTCCTCCATCAAATATTAGTCATATGCTTAAATGTCAATATACATTATACATAAACATAATTAATCCGCAATTGATATTTTTGATGTTTATGTAGAACATGTAAACTAATGTAAAATATAGGTAATTTTTCCTTGAAAATGATTATTAGTATTGATATTATTAAAAAGACAGCGTATAAATTCTGATTATGTGAATGCGCATAGATGTAGAAGTACCAACTACGCTGTCCGACCTTGACTTTTATGCGCAGATAGGAGCTTTCGTGAGTTTTGAATTGATACACATTGTGATTATTCTTCTCGGAGGAATAGCGCTTTTCCTTTTTGGAATGCAGCTTATGGGAGATGGATTAAAGAAAGTGGCTGGTGGCAAACTGGAAGTTATTCTGTATAGATTAAGTAATACACCTCTTAAGGGAGTACTGCTTGGTACAGGTGTTACGGCAATTATCCAGTCATCGTCGGCAACTTCTGTTATGGTTGTTGGTTTTGTTAATGCCGGTATGATTAAAATGAAACAGGCTATCGGTATTATTATGGGCGCAATTATAGGTACATCTGTTACTGGATGGGTATTATGTCTTTCTGATATCAGTGGTGGTGCCGGATGGGTAGACTTACTTTCAACAGAGGTTCTTGCTGCTGTTATTGGTGTTATCGGAATCATGTTTAGGATGTTCTGTAAGAACCCTACAAAAAAGCATATAGGTGATATTATGATAGGTTTCTGTATCCTTATGGTAGGAATGCAGAACATGAGTGCAGCAGTTGCACCATTAAGATCTGAGCCGGCATTTATTGATATGCTTACCAAGTTTTCTAATCCATTTATAGGAATACTTATAGGACTTTTGGTTACTGCCGTTTTGCAGAGTGCATCTGCTACAGTTGGTATTCTTCAGGCTTTATCAGTTACAGGAGCTATTTCATTTTCAGTAGCACTGCCTATTATAATGGGTATTGCTGTCGGAGCTGCCATGCCTGTTATCATTTCTTCATTTGGTGCGACTACAGATGGTAAGAGAACAGCATTTGTATATCTTCTTGTTGATGCACTTGGTGCTTTAATATGGGCAGTAGTATTTTATAGTATTAATCATTTTGTGCATTTTTCATTTATGGACAGAACGATGACAACTGTTTCGATAGCATTTGTGAACTCATTATTCAGAGTTGCAACAGTTGCTGTACTGTTTCCATTCATCAGATTCCTTGAAAAGATGGTATGTGCAATTTTCAAGGAGGTTGTTGATGAGGAAGATAAAGATATTGTTGAAATCAGTGTACTTGATGACAGATTTATTGCTCATCCTACAGTTGCTATTGAACAGGCTAAGACAGTTCTTTGTTCAATGGCACATATGGCACAGAAAAATCTTATTCGTTCCATGGAACTACTGGATACATTTTCGCAGGAAAAATATGACAAGATTCAGAGAAGAGAAGATAAGGTTGACAGATATGAAGATAAGCTTGGAACTTATCTTGTAAAGATTACACAGCAGGAACTTACTTCTGGACAGAACAAGGAGGTCTCAAAGCTTCTCCATACAATTTCTGATTTTGAGAGAATAAGTGACCATGCTGTTAACATATCACAGGCAGCAGCAGAACTGTTTAATGAAAAGCTTAGGTTTTCTGATTGTGCTGTTGAAGATGTTGAACTGATGTCATTAATTATGAAAGAAATAGTTGGAAATGTAATAGATGCATTTGAACAGAACAAGGTAGAATATGCCTATAAGACAGAGCCGTTAGAAGAACTCGTTGACATATATTGTGATGAAATGAAGATGAATCATGTCAAGCGTGTCCAGAAAGGTGAATGTACACTTCATCAGGGCTTTATATTTAATGATCTGCTTACAGATTTTGAGAGAATTGCTGACCATTGTTCTAACGTGGCAGTTGCGATTATTGAGCTTGAGTTAAATGTGTTTGATACACATGAGTATCTTATTAATCTCAAGAAGGATAACGGAACTAATTTTGATAAATATTTTGAGGAATACAAAGAAATGTTTCCTTTAAGTCAGTATTAAGCGGGGATTAGCGTTAAGTAAACAATATTGGATACAGAATTTGTTAAAATTTCGTCAAAATGACTAATTGATAATGAGTTATTATTGAAAAAAGTGCAAAAATGTAAAAAATGGGAAGAAAGCCTTGATATTTTGCTTCTTCTTATGTAAAATACACGGTAGTTGAAATTTTAACAAACTATGTTATAAAAATTCATTTTAGGAGGAATTGTTTTTATGTCAGTAAAAGTTGCAATCAATGGTTTTGGTCGTATCGGTAGACTTGCATTCAGACAGATGTTTGGTGCAGAAGGATATGAGGTAGTTGCTATTAACGATTTAACAAGCCCTAAGATGCTTGCTCATCTTTTAAAGTATGACTCATCACAGGGAAGATATGTTAACTTCGGTGAGGAAGATCAGGTAACAGCTGATGATGAGGCTGGTACAATCACAGTTAAAGGCAAGACTATCAAGATTTACAAAGAGCCAGATGCTAATAACTGCCCATGGGGAGAGATTGGTGTTGATGTAGTTCTTGAGTGTTCAGGATTCTATACATCTAAGGCTAAGGCACAGGCTCATATTAATGCAGGTGCTAAGAAGGTAGTTATCTCAGCTCCAGCTGGAAACGACCTTAAGACTATCGTTTACAATGTAAACCATGAGACACTTACAGCAGATGATCAGATTATCTCAGCTGCTTCTTGTACAACAAACTGCTTAGCTCCTATGGCTAAGGCTCTTAACGATTGTGCAACAATTGAGTCAGGTATTATGTGTACAATTCATGCTTACACAGGTGACCAGATGATCCTTGACGGACCACAGAGAAAGGGTGACTTAAGAAGATCTAGAGCAGGTGCTTGCAACATCGTTCCTAACTCAACAGGTGCTGCTAAGGCTATTGGTCTTGTTATCCCAGAACTTAACGGAAAGCTTATTGGAGCTGCTCAGAGAGTTCCAACACCTACAGGTTCTACAACAATTCTTAATGCTGTAGTTGCTAAGAAGGTTACAGTTGATGAAGTTAATGCTGCTATGAAGGCTGCTGCAACAGAGTCATTCGGTTACAATACAGAGCAGATTGTATCTAGCGATATCGTTGGTATGAGATTTGGTTCATTATTTGATGCTACTCAGACAATGGTTAATGAACTTCCAAACGGTGGCTGCCAGGTTCAGGTTGTTTCTTGGTATGATAATGAGAACTCATACACAAGCCAGATGGTTAGAACAATTAAGTACTTCGCTGAATTAAACTAATCATTTAGATTGTTTTTGCCGGAGAATGGTATGACTATTCTCCGGTTTTTTATAAAGCTGTATATGTAGCTATTTTATGTATTATATGGAGGATATTAATATGCTTAATAAAAAGTCTATTGATGATATCAATGTAAAGGGCAAAAGAGTATTATGCAGATGTGATTTTAATGTACCATTAGATGGAAGCAGAATTACAGATGAAACAAGACTTGTAGCTGCTCTTCCAACAATCAAGAAGCTTATTGCTGATGGAGGAAAGGTTATTCTTTGTTCACATCTTGGAAAGCCAAAGGGACCAGATGCTGCATTTTCTCTTGCACCAGTTGCAAAGAGACTTTCAGAGCTTCTTGGTCAGGAAGTTAAGTTTGCAGCAGATGATACTGTTGTAGGCGATAATGCAAGAGCAGCTGTTGTTGCAATGAATGATGGAGATGTTATTCTTCTTGAAAATACAAGATTCAGACCAGAAGAGACTAAGAACGGTGAAGCATTTTCTAAGGATTTAGCTTCTATTGCAGATGTATTTGTTAATGATGCATTTGGTACAGCTCACAGAGCGCATTGTTCTAACGTAGGTGTTACACAGTATGTTGATACAGCTGTTGTTGGATACCTTATGCAGAAGGAAATTGATTTCCTTGGAAATGCAGTTAATAATCCTGTAAGACCTTTCGTTGCAATTCTTGGAGGTTCAAAGGTTTCTTCTAAGATTTCAGTTATCAATAATCTTCTTGATAAGGTTGACACACTTATTATCGGTGGTGGTATGTCTTATACATTCCAGAAGGCACATGGTGGTAATGTAGGTCAGTCATTAGTAGAGGATGATTATCTTGATTATGCTAAGGATATGATGAAGAAGGCTGAAGAAAAGGGCGTTAAAATGCTTATTCCTATCGATACAGTTGTAGCTAAGGAATTCAGCAATGATTCTCCTTCACATGTTGTAGAAGCAGGACATCAGGCAGATGATGACATGGGTATGGATATTGGACCTAAGACATGTGAGCTTTACAAGGAAGCTTTAAAGGATGCCAAGACTGTAGTATGGAATGGACCAATGGGAGTGTTTGAATTCCCTAATTTTGCAGCAGGAACAATAGCTGTTGCAGAGGAACTTGCACAGCTTAAAGATGCTACAACAATCATCGGTGGTGGTGATTCAGCAGCTGCTGTTAACAACTTAGGATTCGGAGATAAGATGACACACATCTCAACAGGTGGTGGAGCATCTCTTGAATTCCTTGAAGGTAAAGAACTTCCAGGTGTAGTTGCAGCTAACGATAAGTAATTGATTTTACTGACATAGTTATATAATAATATTTTAATCCAGACCTTATTTTTGTTAAGTGGGGTCTGGATTTTTTGTTATTTATTTCACAAACTATACTTGAAATATGTACCAAAGTATGCTATTATTTGTTTTACTAGGATAGTTATATCGGAATATTTAATAGGATTGTCCATATATATGTTATTATGGATAATTTCCTGTGGGGAGGCGTAGAATGAGAAGAAAAGTAATAGCAGGCAATTGGAAGATGAATATGACACCAAGCCAGGCAGTTAAGCTCGTTACTGAATTGAGACCGAATGTTAATAATCCGGATGTTGATGTTGTGTTCTGTGTACCATCCATTGACATTGTACCTGTGGTGGAGGCAGTGAAGGGATCTAATATACATATTGGTGCAGAGAATGTATATTATCAGGAGAAAGGAGCATTTACCGGTGAGTTATCGCCTGAGATGCTTGTTGATGCCGGGGTAAGCCATGTTATAATAGGACATTCAGAAAGAAGAATGTACTTTAATGAAAGCAATACAGTGCTTAATCTCAAGATGCATAAGGTACTTGAACATGGAATTATCCCAATTCTTTGTTGTGGAGAGACACTTGAACAGAGAGAAAAAGGGATTACACTTGATTTCGTTAAAGAACAGATAGTAGAAGCATATGTTGGTGTTACTAAAGAGCAGGTGCTTCATACAATAGTTGCTTATGAGCCAATCTGGGCTATTGGAACAGGAAAGGTTGCAACTACAGCGCAGGCACAGGAAGTATGCGGATTTATAAGAACTGTATTCGAAGAGTTATATGATAAAGAAACAGCGGATCAGATAAGGATTCTTTATGGAGGAAGTGTTAATGCTTCTAATGCAGCAGAGCTTTTTGCCCAGCCTGATATTGATGGTGGACTGGTAGGAGGTGCAAGTCTCAAGCCGGATTTTGCGGATATAGTTAATTATAATAAGTAAATAAGCATGAAAAGACCTTGTTTTGATGATAATATTCAAGACAAGGTCTTTGATTTTTTTTACAAATGTGCTATCATGCTATAGGCAATTAATTAGAATACATTTAAAGGAGAATCACATTATGAGTAAAAAACCAGTAGTTTTAATGGTACTTGATGGTTATGGTTTAAATGATAGAACAGAGGGTAATGCTATTGCTATGGCTAACACTCCTGTTATGGATAAGCTTATGAAGGAATGCCCGTTCCAGAAGGGATATGCTTCAGGACTTGCTGTAGGTCTTCCAGACGGACAGATGGGTAATTCAGAAGTTGGTCATATGAATATTGGTGCTGGTAGAATTATTTATCAGGATCTTACAAGAATTACTAAGGATATTGAAGATGGTACATTCTTTAAGAACGAAGAATTACTTGAGGCAATGGAGAACTGCAAGAAGAATGATTCGGATCTTCACCTTTTCGGACTTTTATCAGATGGTGGTGTTCACAGTCATTTAAGCCATGTATATGGACTTTTAGAGATGGCAAAGCAGCAGGGAGTGTCTAAAGTATATGTTCATGCGTTCCTCGACGGAAGAGATACACCTCCAGCTTCAGCTAAGGGATTTGTTGAGACACTTGAGAATAAGATGGCAGAAATAGGAGTTGGTAAGGTCGCATCTTTATCAGGCCGTTACTATGCAATGGACAGAGATAATAACTGGGACAGAGTAGAAAAGGCTTATGATTCACTTGTAACAGGTGATGGCATTAAGGCCGAGTCAGCTACACAGGCACTTCAGGAGTCATATGATAATGGTAAGACAGATGAATTCGTTGAGCCAACAGTTATCTGTAAAGATGGTCAGCCACTTTCATTAGTTAAGGCTAATGATTCTGTTATATTCTTTAACTTCCGTCCAGACCGTGCAAGAGAGATGACAAGGGCATTCTGCGATGATAAGTTTACAGGATTTGAAAGAAAGACAGGATTTATTCCATTAACATTTGTCTGCTTCAAGGATTATGATGAATCAATCCCTAACAAGAAGGTTGCATTCAAGAAAGAAAACATTAAGAATACATTTGGTGAATTCCTTGCTAATCATGGAAAGAAGCAGTTAAGACTTGCTGAGACAGAGAAATATGCACATGTTACATTCTTCTTTAATGGCGGTGTTGAAGATCCTAATGTTGATGAGTTCAGATTACTTGTTAACTCACCTAAGGATGTTGCAACATATGACTTAAAGCCAGAGATGAGTGCTCCGGAAGTAGGTATGGACTTAGTTGAGGCTATCAAGTCTGACAAATATGATGTTATTATTATCAACTTTGCTAACCCTGATATGGTTGGACATACAGGCGTTATTCCAGCAGCAATCAAGGCTGTGGAGAAGGTTGATGAGCTTGTTGGAAAGGCTGTAGATGCGGTTAAGGATGTTGATGGAGTTCTCTTTATCTGCGCAGACCACGGTAATGCTGAGAAGATGATTGATTACGAAACAGGAGCTCCACATACAGCACATACAACTAATCCTGTTCCATTCATTCTTGTTAATTATGATGAGAATTATACACTTCGTGAGGGTGGAAGATTATGCGATATTGCACCTACACTTATTGAAATTATGGGACTTGAGAAACCGGTTGAGATGACAGGTGAATCTCTTCTTGTTAAGAAGAACTAATTGAATGGTTGAAATTAATTTGTCAATTTTTCTTGCACAAAATGTTTATTTGTGATAGAATGACCTATGTTGCCGTATTGGCATAATTATGTAATAAAAAGCGCATGATGCGCAGGAATGAGGATGGTATGAATAAGATAATTCCATTGTTTCATATGTCTGTCGGAGATGTATTAAGAATTGGTTTAATGGGAGTATTTGTAGTAATTTGTATAGCTTTAGCAATAATAATTCTTATGCAGGAAAGTAAGCAGAACGGATTGTCAGGAACAATTAGTGGTGCTGCTGATTCATACTGGGGTAAGAACAAGGGCCGTTCAATGGAAGGCAAGCTTGTTAAGATAACCAAGATTCTTGTAGTTCTTTTTGTTGTTATAGCAGTTATACTTAATTTTAATTTCTAAATTACGAACACTCTTAAGAAACGGATAATTTCTTAAGAGTGTTTTTGCTTTTACGGGTAATCTGGTGTAGTCCGGATATTTTAATGGTAAGAAAGGGATATAAGGGATATGGAGAAGGATATATTTAAACAGCGAAGACAGATGCTTGCTGATATAATTCTTAATAATGAACTGTATGTTCCGATGAAAGCTAAAGAAATCGCTATGCTTCTCGATATTCCGAAAGCTAAGCGTTCAGAGCTTATGGAAGTGCTTGACAGTCTTGTCGCAGATGGAACAATAGGTGTATCAAAGAAGGGTAAGTACATGAAGCCTGAGAATGTAGCACTTGTTGGAACATTTGAAAGTACAAGCAGAGGCTTTGGTTTTGTAGTAATACCTGACAGGGAAGATGATATATTTGTCAAGGCTAATGACACGATGAATGCTTTCTATCATGATAAAGTCAAGGTTGTGATAACTACTGAGAAGAATGGCGGTAAGAGGGCTGAAGGTAAGATTGTTGCTATCGTTGAGCATGAGGTTAAGGAAGTTGTCGGAACATTCCAGAAGAACAGAACGTATGGTTTTGTTATTCCTGATAATGCAAAGATTAACTGTGATATATTTATACCGCAGGAATTCATGAATGGAGCGGTTGAAGGTTCTAAGGTAGTTGCTTCTATAAGTGATTACGGCAGCCAGAGTAAGAATCCACAGGGGAAGGTCACAGAAGTACTTGGACATATAGATGACCCGGGTGTGGACATAATGTCTATTATCAAGGCATATGATTTACCAGTGGAGTTTCCTGAATCAGTTAAGAAGGCAATTAATGATATTCCTGATGTTGTCAGTGAAAAGGATAAGGCTGGACGAGTTGATTTAAGAAATATTCAGATGGTTACTATAGATGGTGAGGATGCGAAGGATTTAGATGATGCAGTATCTATCTCGAAAGAAGGACCTGTATATCATCTAGGTGTCCACATTGCGGATGTAAGCCATTATGTTACAGAGGGAAGCGCGCTGGATAAAGAGGCACTTAAACGAGGTACGAGTGTTTACCTTGTAGACCGTGTTATTCCAATGATACCGCATAAGTTATCTAATGGGATATGTTCACTTAATCAGGGAGAAGACAGACTGGCACTCAGCTGCCTTATGGATATTGACGAAAAGGGAAATATTGTTGGACATAGAATATGTGAAACTGTTATTAATGTAGACAGAAAGATGAGCTATACAAGTGTAAAAAAGATTCTTGTAGATAATGATACTAATGAAATTATGAAGTATAAAGAGCTTGTTCCAATGTTTCATATAATGGAAGAGGCTGCGGAGCTTCTTAGAAAGAAGAGATTTGCAAGAGGTTCGGTTGATTTTGATTTCCCTGAAAGTAAGATTATACTTGATGAGAATGGTCACCCAACTGATATTAAGCCATATGACAGAAATGTAGCAACTAAGATTATTGAGGATTTTATGCTTGCTGCTAATGAAACTGTTGCAGAGGATTATTTCTGGCAGGATATGCCATTTCTATATAGAACTCATGAGAATCCTGATCCTGAAAAAATGCGTAAGTTAGCCACATTTATTAATAACTTTGGTTATACATTAAGACTTACTGATGATTTAAGACCTAAGGAGATTCAGAAGCTTCTTTCTGAGATAGAGGGTTCTGATGCTGAGAATCTTATAAGCAGACTGACACTCCGCTCTATGAAGAAAGCTAAGTATACTACTGAATGTGTAGGACATTTTGGACTCGCTGCCAAGTATTACTGTCATTTCACATCGCCTATCAGAAGATATCCTGATCTCCAGATTCACAGAATTATCAAGGAGAATCTTCACGGAGGTTTAAGTCCTAAGAGAGCTGACCATTATGATGCAATATTACCGGATGTTGCTGTCCAGACAAGTGCGATGGAGCGGCGTGCGGCAGATGCTGAAAGAGATACAGACAAGCTTAAAATGGCTGAGTATATGGAACAGTTTGTTGGAGAAACATTTGATGGAGTTGTTTCGGGTGTTACCGCGTGGGGCGTATATGTTGAACTTCCAAACACTATCGAGGGCATGGTTTCTATCAATAATATGAAGGGATTCTATACATTTGACGAGGAACACTATGAGATGGTAGGAGAACTCGGAAACAGAAGCTACAAGCTTGGACAGAAGGTTAAGGTAGTTGTCATAGGTACCGATAAGATATTAAGAACAATTGATTTTGCATTTGCATAGAATAGAATGGAGACTGACATGGCATCAAAAACAAGCGCATCAGGAAACAGACTTATAGCGAACAATAAGAAAGCTTATTTTGATTATTTTATAGAAGAAAAATACGAAGCAGGCATGGTACTTCACGGCACGGAAGTGAAATCAATCAGAGCAGGTAAGTGCTCAATTAAGGAATCTTATATTAAGATTGAAAATGGAGAAGTATACGTCCTGGGTATGAATATTACACCATATGAGAAGGGAAACATATTCAATAAAGATCCTTTAAGACCTAAGAAGCTGCTCCTTCACAAGAACCAGATTAATAAGCTTACAGGTGAACTTACAATTAAAGGTTATACACTTGTTCCACTTCAGGTATACCTGAAAGAGGGCAAGGTGAAGATGGAGATTGGTCTTGGAAAAGGTAAGAAGAACTTTGACAAGAGAGATTCTATTGCAAAGAAAGACCAGATAAGAGATGCACAGAAGGAATTCAAGAACAAGAATCTTAGATTTTAAAAATATTTAGAAATATTTTATCAGTTTTGAAGCACAAGTTAATTGACTTGGCATTATGCCAATGTTAATATAAATAAGCAGGTGAAACTGCTTACACACGGGCTAGTAAAGGTTTCGACGGGGATCTTGAAGCTGGTGAAGCTATCCGCAGGAAAGCGTCAAAATCCAAACTTAAATATAAACGCTAACGATAATTTAGCATACGCTGCCTAATTGCAGCAGTCTGACTTAAAGCACCTACACTTTAAGACCCAGGCTTCGAACATGTAGGAAACGACAGTATCAAAGCTTTGAGATGCTGGTCGTATCATGAAGCTACTAAAGGTGCAAGGGTGTTGATTCTCGTGTACCGGAGGGAATGTTAAACAATCAACTATGATAGTAGAAGAACAGGGAATGGGTTTTCGGACAGGGGTTCGACTCCCCTCTGGTCCATAGGGAAAAGGGAGTGAGGAAGCGTGAGCTTCTTCGCTCCCTTTTTCCTATGGACCAGAGGAAGTCTTATTAATGGATAAAACATGGCGTAGCCGGGTTTTTGGACAGGGGCGCACGAGGTCCGGTGGACCTCGGCTTTGCGCCGACCGGAGCGGAGCGAAGAATTCGACTCCCCTCTGGTCCATTTTTGATGCAAAATCCGAACTCTTTGAGTTCGGATTTTGTGCGTTAAGCATCTTATTAATTAATAATTCAGATGTTCTTTTATTAATATCCATATCCGTACAGATTTTTTGAAGTGGATGACCTTATATGTAACACGCTTGGTGGAATGTTAGGATTTGTTATGACACCTGTATTCGTATTCATGCTTCCTAAGCATGAGAGAATGGATGAGATTGCATATAAAAGAGGGCAGGTCGTTTCGGAATTCAGAAGAGCGGTTGCGTGGATTATTGACATTGTGGTTATAATATTTGATGGAGAGTGATGTAATTGCTTTTATAATGTCTGGAAAAATGCCATTCATGCCTTCCCAGAATTCATTTTCAATATTTGTCATAGTAATCCCCTTTGATTAGCTAATTAAAAGTTACGAACAAAAACTACATTAATTATAACTCAGTATACGGGCAAAAGTATACAAAAATAATTGAATTAAAAACATGAATATTATACAATCATTATAGCAATAGTAAAGATAAATTTACAGGGGAACGTGGAATGAGATTATTATCGGATATAGTGGAGTCAATCAGGCAGGTATGCAGATATGAGAAAACTGTCAGAGTAGATACCAAGGCACTTCAAAGTGTCATGATGATATTTGTATTAGTTATGTTGCTGATTGACATAGAGAATTTTAAGCTTGGTAAATATATTATCGGTGGTGTGACACTGGCAGTTGCAGTTATGAGTATAGTGCTTGTAATTGTATTAAAATACATTAAAAATGTATACAGGATATGTCAGGCTGCTGTTGTAGTATTTTTTATATTGGCAGTTATTATATCAATTGAAGGAACTAATGATGGCTTTTCACTATTATGGTTTTTATTACTGCCAGTCATAACACTTGTGCTTTTAGGCATGCCATTTGGTGCACCGGTGTGTATATTTTTTGGTTTGTATATTACGGTGTTATTCTGGACTCCTCTTAATAATATGCTTATATATAATTACACAAGGGATTATTTATTCTATTATCCGATTTTTTACTGGGGTTTCTGTCTTCTTGTAGTTGCCATGGATATTTTCTATAAGCTGTATCAGATAAGACAGGCGGACAATGAGAAAAATCTTGAAGCAGAAGTACTTGAAGCTGTAGAGGGGACTAAGAAACTTATGATTGATGCTGTTACAGCAATAAGCCAGATGCTTGATGAAAAGGATGTATATACACAGGAACATTCAAAGAGGGCTGCAGAGTATTCCAAGCTTATCGCAAAGAACCTGAAGGCGCATGAATTCACAGACGAAGAGATTTCACTGATATATAGAAGTGCCTTTCTGCATGATATTGGCAAGATTGCAGTTCCAGATGCGGTACTTAACAAACCTGCAAAGCTTACAGATGAGGAGTATGGAATAATGAAGAATCATACAGTCTGGGGCGGTCAGATATTATCTGGTCTGGAATTTCTTCCACAGGCAGATATGGGGGCTGTGTACCATCATGAAAGATATGATGGTAAGGGCTATCCATATGGAATTAAGGGAGAAGAACTTCCATGGATGGTAAGAATAATCAGTGCAGCAGATTCACTTGATGCGATGAATTCTAACAGATGTTACAGAAAGCATTGTGATAAGGATTATATTATTGGTGAATTTGAGAAGGGCGCTGGAACACAGTTTGATAAATCTGTTGCAGAAACTGTAATTACATTGATTGAGGAAGGCAGGATAGTAATATAGATATGTCAGAGAATACCAGAGTAGTATCACGAATAAAGCATATATGGGAAGTGATAGTGTGTCCATATGAAGATAAAAGCCTTGCATTCTGGATTAAGGTTGTATTTGAATTTATATGGGCTATCAGTATTCCTAATGGAATTGTCTATGGGGCACCAGATGATTATATAATAGCATTAATTATAATGGTCACAGTTCTTTTTATTAATATAATGGTTTCAAGATTTTATTACAGAACATGGATAGATGCGATAGTGTGCATAATTCTAAGCATACCAGTATTTTATGTGTATTATCATGCGAGTATCGGATATTTCAGCGTAATGTTTTCCATGATATTTGCATGTGGAATTGTATTCGTGCTTGGAATACGTAACAGCATTGTGCTTAATTTTGTATTTTTAATTATGGTAATTGTGTGTTTCAGGCTCAATGTTGATATGTCAGCCAAGTTTATATACGGCGATAATATAACGCTTCGTTTTCCATATCTGTTTATATGTTTCGTTCTTATATCATACTGCCTTATGTATATTATCCAGCGTTACTGGGTTGAAAAAAGAAAGAGAAACCAGATACTTGAGGAACGTGTGCATGATGAGAGGAAAAAGCTTGAATCTATGTCAATGAAGGTTATCGATACAATGTCCAAAGCTCTGGCAGCCAAGATACCGGGAGAAGAGGAGCACTGTAATAATGTGGCAGAGTATTCAAGGAGTATTGCACAGAGAATGAATCTTGATAAGAAATCATGTGATGATGCTTATAAGGCAGGATTACTGCATGAGATTGGAATGATTGGCATACCAGATGCACTTATTAACAGGGTTGATCTTACAGATGACGAGTATGAGATTTTTAAGACCTATGTCAGTAAGGGGTATCAGATTATTAATATGTTACAGACAGATGAATCACAAGGAATTGCACAAGCAGTCAGATATCACCGCGAGAATTATGACGGAAGTGGTTTTAATGAGGGTATAAGTGGCGATGATATTCCATTGCTTGCACGTATTGTTGCAATAGCTGATTATGCTGACCGACACATAGGCAGGAATGAAGACATATCCGATATCAGGGACAATATTGAAAGGATGGCAGATACAGTATTTGATCCGATTTGTGCCAGTATTATGGTTGAAATACTCAGCTAAGGCAGGTATGTCTGATAAGTTAATTATGGTTTTATCTGTTGATATATTATTCACCTGTTGATAATGGAATAATAGCGGTATAATATGAATAACTGGTGATGAATCTGTGAAAAAAGTTTGAACCGTGGAGATTAATATATAACAATGAGTGAATTGAATATAATAGAAATAGAGCATGGAATATCTTATATCACACCATCGGAATCGCCGTTGTCGTCTAATGTTGTGGTAATTGAGGGAAGTGATGATATATGGCTTTATGATGTCGGAAATCATCCCGATGTTATAGAACATTTAAAAGAGATTAATTGTGATGGTAAAAATATTAATATTGTATTGTCACATTTTTATCTTGACCATATTGGCAATCTGGATAAAATATGCGGATTATGGAAGAATGATGAATCGCAGGATAAAGGACATCCACAGATAAAAGACAGGATAAAAATTTATCAAGGGAAATATACTTATAAGCACACTAATAAAGGTGAAATTGTATCTGATGATATGTATATTGATGCTGGTTTTCATAAGTTTCATATATTTCAGCTTCCGTCATGTCACTCAAAAGGAAGTGTAGCAATGGAAGTAGACGGGAGATATTGCTTCCTTGGAGATGCATTGTATCCGGCAACTAAGGGTCCAGTAAGAGAATATAATAAAAGCCTTTTAAAAGAAGAGATTAATGCGCTTGAAAAGATAAAAGCACCATATTTTATGCTTAGTCATAAAGAGCCATTTGCACGACCTAAAAATGTAGTGATGGCGTGGATAGAGAAGATATATAAGGGGTTGTGATGAGGATAAGAAAGTACAAGTGGACTATGCTCATTATAAGTGGAATAATTGCGGGCATAGTATTTACAGGTTGTGTGTGGCCTGTATCTGAGGCAGAAGAGGATAATTCAATTAATTATAAATCAATATTTATTGAAAAGCTGAATGCTCATTGGAAATTACAGATTCCAGAATTACAGGATGGCAGCGATACGAAAATTAAAGAAGTAGGAAAAGGAACAGGTATTTCGTTTGACAATTATTCAAGTGAATATTTTTATTATGACGATTCAGATAGTGCATTTGTATTTAATACACCAGTCAGTGCCCCCAAAACTGTTAACACAAAATATGCACGTTCTGAATTGCGGGAAATGATGGGAGACGATAAAACAGTGAACTGGGACTGGAATGGCAGACATTGTCTTGATGTTGAAGAGGCAGTGACAAAAATTCCAGCAAATGGCAGAGTGATGGTATGTCAGGTGCATGGGATATATCCAAATGGTGATAATGGACCAGTTCCTTTGAAGGTAATATATGAGGGAAACAAAAAACGGCTTGCTATTACTTATAAAGCACATCCTCAATCATATGAAGACCAGAAAATATATTATTTTGACGAAGTAGAGCTGAACCAGAAATTCACAATATCTATACAGATAATTGATGGTACAGGTTATGTTTCAATTAGTAGTAATGGAATATCACAAAAATATGAATATAGTTATAATCCGGTAACAACAGGTTGGATTGATTTTTATAATTATTTTAAAGCTGGAAATTATATTCAGGATTGTGAAGATAATAGTGAGAATGCAGGCTCAACAGTCAAAATGTACAATATAAACGTAACTCATGAATAATCTATATCATGAGTACAGCCATGATTTAACAAAAAATATTGTAATTGAGGTTAAATTGATTTACAATTTATGGTAGTGATTTTAAGGGAGGTTATAGAAATGGATTTTACAACATTACAGAAAGCTATGATTGATGCCATGAAGGCAAGAGATAAGGCGAGAAAGGATTCTATAGCAGTACTTGTATCTGCGGCTAAGAAGCTTGCTATTGATTCGGGCTGTCGTGAAGATATTCCTGATGAGATGGTAGACCAGGCTATATTAAAAGAGATTAAGAGTATCAAGGAACAGATAGATACTTGTCCAGCGGACAGAACTGAGTTATTAGAAGAATATAATGCACGTCTGGCTGTTATGTCAGAGTTTGCACCTAAAATGCTTTCAGAGGATGAGGTAAGAACAATTCTTAATGAGAAGTTTGCAGACGTCATAGCTACTAAGAACAAGGGTCAGATAATGAAAGCTGTCATGTCAGAGCTTAAGGGCAAGGCTGATGGCAAGGTTATCAATGCGGTTGTGGCTGAGATGTGCAAGTAGTTATATTTTAAATGTAAATCTATAGATATATCACAAATTGATTTTTGATTAAATTGCAAAATACGCTAAAGTATTTTGAATCAATGACAATATAAGATATGTAATCAATAATAAATGATTAACATGGGATGCAGCAATTTGAAACAGATTGTTGCATCTTTTTTATTTTATTATAAGTGATTGCCACTTAATACACAAAAGCGTAAAATATATAATATCGTAATATAGGAATATACAACATTTCAGGAGGAGTCAGCTATGAACAGAGCTGTTGTTTATTATTCATTATCAGGAAATACAAAGGAAGCTGCAAAGGTTATTGCAAGAAAGCTGGGAGCAAAAATCTTTGAGATAGATTTAGTTAAGCCATTACCCAAGAATACAGTGAGGCAGATGCTTGTTGGAGGAATGCAGTCAACATTTGGAAGAAGACCTAAGATAAAAGGTGTTCCGGATAACATAGATTATTATGACGAAATTATATTGGGTATGCCAGTATGGGCAGGTATGCCTGCGTCTCCGGTCAACACATTTATAAAGAATTACGGCGTGGCAGATAAAATTGACGCTGTGTTTACATTCAGCGGTGGCGGGGACAATGACAGATGTCTTGCACAGTTGTCAAAAAGTCTTAAAAATATAAAAAGTCAGGTTGCGTTAGCAGACCGCAATAGTAATGCTGCAAAGGATAATCAGGAGAAGCTTGAAAAGTTTGTTATGAGTATCAAGTAGAAATGTATGCTATAATGGACACATTGATAAAGTTGATTACAATATAACTGGAGGATACAAGCATGGACGATAATGTAAAGAAAAGAAACGAAGTACTGGCACAGACTGTAATTAATGGCTTACAGTCGCGAAATATGTCAGGATATTATGCAGAGGATAAAGAAGCAGCTTTAAAGCAGGCTCTGGAGTTAATTGATGAGGAAAGCACAATTGCTATGGGCGGCTGTCACAGTGCACAGGAGATTGGACTTGTGGAGGCTTTGAAGGAGGGCAATTACAATTATATAGACCGTTCAAAGATGACTCCAAGAGAGGGACTTCTGGCTTCATATGACGCTGATGTGTTCTTATCAAGTGCAAATGCGATGACAAGTGATGGAATACTTGTCAATATTGATGGCAATTCTAACCGTGTTTCATGCATAGCGCAGGGACCAAAGAAGGTAATCTTCATAGTTGGAATGAATAAAGTCTGTTCAGACCTCGATTCGGCAATGAAGCGTGCAAGAAATATAGCTGCACCAACTAATGCACAGAATTTTGATGTCAAGACACCCTGCAAGACAACTGGAAAATGCTTTGACTGCAAATCACCAGACACATTATGCTGTCAGTTCCTGATTACAAGATATTCACGCCATGTCGGAAGAATACATGTAATACTTGTAAATGATACACTTGGTTATTAAAAGGAGACACTATGATTAACAGACTTCATATGGCAATGATTGAATTATATAAGGGAGACGCTAAGAGAATACAGCATTTTTGCAAGGTTCACAGCTATGCAAAACTGATTGCACAGATGGAAAATGTTGATGACCAATGTCTTTTTATAATTGAAACAGCGGCGCTTACACATGATATCGGGATTCATATATGTGAAGAAAAATATGGTGAGTGCGGAGGAAAACTGCAGGAAAAAGAAGGCCCGGCTATTGCCGCAGAACTTCTTGAAAGGCTTGGCTTTGACAGTGAAGTATCAGAAAGAGTGCAGTATCTGATAGGACATCACCATACTTATAACAAAATAGACGGGATAGATTATCAGATACTTGTTGAGGCAGATTTCTTGGTTAACATATGCGATGATAATCTTACAAAGGAAGCTGCTTTAAAGGTATGTAATAACATTTTTAAAACTGAGAGTGGCAAAAAGATATGCCGTGAAATGTTTGGACTGGAGAAGTGAAACTTATGAGCGATAATAAAAATGTTAATAATAAGGAAAAAGGCTTTGTTGTCGGTGGATATACTTTTAAGACGAAGCAGGAAGCGCAGGAAGCAAAAGATGAGATGAATGCTATTAAGTATCTGTCTGGAAAGACGGACAGTAAAGATCCGAAACAGGTGTATGTGTTGTATAATAAGATAATTGACAGACAGTTATTTTATACATCCATTGGGCTTAATTATCTCAAGAATTTACAGCAGTTTCTGTATAATTCACCAGATATTCCAGATGATAAGATTAAGCCGATTCCGGTAAAGAGTGAAACACAGATTGCAATTGACAGAAGACGTGAAAGAAATGAGCATAGAAGTGAGCTGCATACTCTCTCAATTCAGGTGGCAAAGTACAAGAATAATTATATGAGAATTATGATTGTAAATGTGTTTCTTGTTATTGCGTTAATTGCAATGTTTTTTATCCTTAAGACAGGTTCTAATTCTAATGTCATTAATTATGAAGTGAATGTACAGAATAAGTATTCTTCATGGCAGACAGAGCTTGAATCTAAGGAAGCCAAGTTAAAGGAAAAAGAGAAAGAGCTTAATTCAAGGGAAGCGGAGCTTGAATCAAAGCAGTCTTTAAAATCATCATCACAGCAGTCAACAAAGTAGTCATAATATAAATATATGAACAGAGTACACATTTTAAACATATTTATCAGATAGTATATAGATAATTAATTCATCGTGAAAGTGAGGACTACATATGGATAAGATGAAGATTTTAGTAGTAGATGATGAAAGCAGAATGAGAAAGCTTGTAAGTGATTTTCTGACAAGAAAAGGCTATGCTGTTATAGAGGCGGCTGATGGTGTAGAAGCTGTAGATACATTTATGGAGAACAAAGATATTGCACTTATAATTCTTGATGTTATGATGCCAAGAATGGATGGCTGGGAAGTGTGCAGACAGATAAGAAAGGATTCTAAGGTGCCAATTATCATGCTTACAGCCAAGGGTGAGGAGATGGATGAACTTCAGGGCTTTGAATGTGGTGCTGACGAATATATTGCCAAGCCATTTTCACCAAAGATTCTTACCGCAAGAGTTGATGCAATTATAAGAAGGGTATATGGTGTTGACAGCAACGAGATAATTGAGATTGGTGGAATTACCATAGATAAAGCGGCACATATCGTTAAGATTGACGGTGAAGAGATAGAATTAAGCTATAAGGAATTTGAACTGCTTACTTATTTTGTTGAGAATAAAGGGCTTGCGTTGTCAAGAGAGAAGATTCTTAACAATGTATGGAATTATGATTACTATGGTGATGCAAGAACTATAGATACCCATGTTAAGAAATTAAGAAAGAAGATGGGTGAGAAGGGTGATTACATCAAGACAATATGGGGTATGGGCTACAAGTTCATTGTTGACTGATTCTGCGTATAAGGAAGGCAATTAAAGATGAAGATACATTCAATCAAGTTTAAGATTACACTTCTTCTGGTAGTTACTGTTGTATGTCTTGTGGCAATGCTTATTGGGTTTAACAGCATTTTTTCTGAGAAAGTGTATATGAACCGTAAGCAGAAGAGCATGATTAATTCTTATGAGAATGTCAATGAAATCATGCAGAAATATACTGATTCACAGATAGATAAAGATACTATGTGTGCTGATATGGAGAACATATCTACAGCAAAGGGAATATCTGTGCTTGTAGTTGACAGCAGCTGGTGTACCATATATGTAAGTACTCAGGGAGATGATTCAATGATGGAACGTCTTCGCATGAGTATATTTAATGGAGATATTTTTAAGAATAATGGTTCGCCTGATAAAGCACCGGAACCTAAGGAACAGGAAGATGATTCAGATACACCGGCAGATAAGGATGATAAGAATAATCATAGAAAGCGTCTGGAAGACATTATTGATATGTCAGGTACATCACTTGTTGAGAACAGGACAATCATAAGTTCCAATGATAATTACACGTTACAGAAGGTGTATGACGAAAGACTTGGCGACTATTATCTTGAAATATGGGGTACACTTGACAATGGATATTCAATTATATTAAGAACTCCTATCCAGGGAATAAAAGATAATGTAAATATATCGACAACCCTTATTAAGTATGTTGGAGGAGCAATTCTTGCTGTTGGTATAATTGCAGCATTTGTAGTATCAACATATATTACCAGACCGATTAAGCAGCTTTCTAATATTGCTGAGAAGATGTCAGAGATGGATTTCAATGCAAGATATGAGGGAAGTGATAAGGGAGAGATTGGTCTGCTTGGAAAGAGCATGAACAATATGTCTGAGAAGCTTGAACAGAATATTGCAGAGCTTAAGAAGGCTAACCTTGAACTTAAGAAAGATATTGATAAAAAAGAAAAGCTCGAGATAATGAGAACAGATTTTCTTTCAAATGTATCTCATGAGTTAAAGACTCCTATTGCACTTATACAAGGATATGCAGAGGGTCTTAAGGAAGGCATAACAGATGATCCTGAAAGCATGGAATTTTATTGTGATGTTATTATGGACGAGGCAAACAAGATGAATACAATGGTTAAGAGACTTCTTACACTTAATCAGATTGAATTCGGAAATGATGAGCCTGAGATGGAGAGATTTGATATTAATGAGCTTATTGCTTCTGTAGCAGATGCCAATGCAATAAGAGCGGGACAGAAGAATATGAGTATAGTATTTGATAACCGTAATGAGCATAATTTTGTGTGGGCTGATGAATACAAGACAGAGGAAGTGCTTACTAATTATATATCTAATGCACTTAATCACTGTGATGGAAAGCGTGCAATTGAGGTGAGAACTGAAAAATCAGAGAATGGAGGAACTATTACCGTTACTGTATATAATAGTGGAAAGAATATTGCTGATGAAGATCTTGAAAGAATATGGGAGAAGTTCTACAAGACTGATAAAGCGAGAACAAGAGAATATGGAGGTAATGGAATAGGACTGTCTATTGTAAAGGCTATTATGGATTCAATGGGGCAGGAATATGGTGTCAGAAATGTATCTGATGGTGTAGAATTCTGGTTTAATCTTGATTGTAAATCATAATATGATATAATTGTTATCAGTGTATGAGAATAATTGGTATATTCATCATGAACGGTGATAATAATTATAAAGGAAAATTGAGGAAATATATATGAAAAAAGTTATAACAGGTCTGCTTGTGCTTTTGTGTATATCTGCACTCACAGGTTGTGGCAAAGATGATGTAACATTAACCAATGAAGATAATGATCTGGTTGCTGAGTATATAGCAGGAACGCTTCTTAAGTATTCATATGATAATGAATGGAAATATCAGAAGCTTAATTCAGCACAGAATGGTGGAGGTACAATAAGTTCGTCTGGTATACAGAAACCATCACAGACACAGTCTGCAATTACAGGACATAATAATACAATACAGACTACTAAGGCGTCAGGTAATTCAGCGAACACATCAGCAGATTTATTAACAGGGCTGCCAACTGCACTTGGATTTAATGGTGTGACACTTACATATAAGGATTATACTGTGGGAAATCAGTATCCGGCAGATAATTATGTGGTTTCAGTGCCGTCACAGACAGGCTGTAAGGTTGTTGCTGTTGAGATGACACTTACTAATACAAGTGGTTCAACAGTTAATCTTACATCATCAGGTGGTGTTGTATTAAAGCTCACAGCCGGCTCAACAGCTGTAAGCAATTATGCTTCAATGCTTAAGAATGATATTACAACACTTAAGAATGTTTCACTGGCGGCAGGAGAGAGTAAAGAAGTAGTTGTATTATTTCAGGTAAAAGAAAGCGATGCCAATTCATTAGCCGGTTTGGTTATGTCGGCAACATCATCAGGAACATCGCTTGGTTCATTAACAATCAATTAAGAATGCATAACATTTTCAATGTTGTAAAAGGCAGCTTGTGCTTCATCTAACTGATGAACATAGGCTGCTCTTTTTTCAGGCTTATATCCATCGCCATGTCCATTATATTCAGCATAATATACAGTTTCATGTGATTCAGGCTTATTCCAGTCAGTGAAGCCCTCATCAATAATCTGGTCGGAATATTCACAGTTAAGAAGAACCACCTTAGCATGAATTCTCCAAGGTCTGCTTAAAGCAACGCTTTTAGGCGGACAGTTTCCTGTAAATGTGCAATTATTAAATACATAACCGAAAGCCTGACCTTCATATGTTGAAGGTGCAGTATAATAAGAGTTGATGGGTTCATTCCGGTTTAATGCAAAAAGTGTGCAGTTTTTAAAATAAGCTGTGGCACTTCCGAAAATAAAATCAATTTCACCACATATAAAGCAGTCTTCATATAACTGGTGAACGAGCTTTCTTTCACCGTCTATTGTTGGACCTGTAAAACCACCTGGTTGTTTTTCTTTAAGAGGCAGCGGACCGGTAAATAAAGTGTCCTGATGACCGAGAATTTTACAGTGCTTAAATGTGATGTTGTCACCTTCAGCGTATACAGCTATTGCCTGACCGACATTATCACCAAATCCGGCGCTGTTTTCGAATGTTATATTGCTTGCAGAGAAATTATTGGCATATACAAGAAATGTATAGGAACGGAAAGTTCCGCGCTTAGAGCCGTCAGGCATAATCATTCTTGCATAGAAACCCTCAGTAATAATAGTTTCATCTGTATCTTCACCAATTAAGGTAATATTATTTTTCCGGATTTCAATACGTTCTTTATATATTCCTTTTTTGATAAATATAGTTTCGTTGTTATTATCAGAAACAGAATCAACTGCTTTCTGTATGGAATCAAAGTCACCAGAATTGTCTTTAGCTACCGTAATCATAAAAATACATACCTCCTATTTTTTGCTATTATAGCACACTGGACATTAATAAATAAAGCGAGTATAATTCCATTCGTTAAAAAAATTGTAGGAAATAGAGATTATGATAAGAATAGTAGAAGATATGAGAGATGTTAATATATATCTTTCATTAAGAAAACAAGTCGGCTGGATTAAGTTAGATGAAAATCAGGCTCAGAGAGCATTGAATAACAGCGTGAAAGTATTTACAGTATATGATGATGACAAGCCTATAGGAATGGGCAGAGTGGTTGGAGATATGGCTGTAATAAGCTATATTCAGGATTTAATAATAATACCGGAATATCAGAGTAAGCACATAGGAAGCATGCTTATAGAACATATAATAGCTTATGTCAAAGGAATTACTCAGGAAGGCACAAGAATGATGCTTTGTCTGATGTGTGCCAAGGGCAGAGAGATATTCTATGAAAAGCATGGATTTATCGCAAGACCGACACCAGAACTGGGACCGGGAATGATACAGTATATATTACAATAGCATTGTAAAATGTAATGTTAACATAATGTCAACCTAAATTAATAACAGGTTGACAATTACTTTTCAAGTGTGTACAATAACAAATGTTGTATTACTACATTTGAAAAGAGGACTTTAATTATGAAAAGCAAAAAGGTTACTATTTATCAGCTGACATTTATGGCTATGATGGCAGCAGTTACATGTATTCTTGGACCACTTTCAGTTCCAATTGGTCAGATTCCAATATCTCTTACTAATCTTGTGATTTATTTCACAGTATTTGTACTGGGCATATGGGCAGGAACAGGAAGCTATGGAATATATCTGCTGCTTGGTGCTGTAGGACTTCCTGTATTTTCAGGATTTGCTGGTGGATTAGGAAAGCTTCTTGGACCAACAGGAGGATATCTTATAGGTTTCATATTCATGGCACTTATTGGAGGAGCTGTGATTGAGCTTTCACACAGAAATATTTTTCTTACAATGCTTGGCTGGGTAGTTGGAACTGCTGTTGCATATGCATTTGGTACGGTATGGTTTGTATACCTTATGAAATGTTCAGTCACATATGCACTTACAGTATGTGTATATCCATTTATCGGATTTGATATTGTTAAGATAGTTATTGCAACACTTCTTGGAAAGACAGTAAGATATGCAATAACTAAAGCTGGTCTTATACAGAAAGCAGCATAATAAGTAAAAGAAAAAGGTGTCTCCGGATTAATGGAGACACCTTTTTAAGTACAATGCAGAATTAATTATCTGAGAGTCTTAACATACTCAGCAATCTTCTCATCCTTGCAGTTAGCAAAGAAAAGCTCTTCAAACTTCTCACCTGCAACAGCACCCTTAACGAGATCCTGATCAAGCTCCTTAAGAACTTCTACGAGATCCTGCTTAAGAGTAACAGCTCTTACGCCATCAAGAATCTTCTTGTTTCTCTGTTCAGGAACAACTCTTTCTTTAGGATATCCGCCACCTGGTTCACCCTCGAAAAGCTTTTCAAAGATGTATGTGAGGTTAAGTTCTGCACCCCATCCGAAGCCCTTTGCAAATGGAAGAGCGATAGCGTTACCATCGTTAATCTGCATGAACATATAAGCGTCTGAAGGATCAACAACATGTCCACAGAGAACTCCAGGGAAAGAGTTAAGTGCTAACATAGCACCTTCACCAGTACCGCAGCCTGTTACCACAAAGTCAGCAGCACCGCTGTTTAAAAGAATAGCAGCAAGGATACCGTTCTGTACGTATGTAAGCTGTGCTTTATCATCAGCTGAGTACATACCATAATTATCAACTGTATGTCCCTTGCTTTCTGCAACCTTCTTAAGTGATGCATAAATCATCTCGTTCTTTGCAGCCTGGCTGTTTTCATTAATTAATGCGATTCTCATTATGAAATCTCCTCTTTTCTTATATTCTATATAAACTATAAGCTGTGGGTCTGCTTTTGTCAAATGTGTATACTGAAATAATACATTTACCAAATGCGTACTTATGTGTTATATTATACAGAACGAATTAAGTTGAAAGAGGTTAGATAATATGGCTGAAAATAAAGATTCCCAGGCAGCATTTATGGAGGCTGTCGGAAGCATTAAAGAATATGCCAAGGTTAATGGCAATATTGTTACAAGAGAGGATGTACACAGCTTTTTTAAAGATATGGCATTAGATGATGCCAAGTTCCAGATGATTTCAGGATATCTGATGGCTAATGGAATTAAGATACAGGGTGAAGACAGCGTAGATAATGAATTCCTAAAGCTGATGGAAAGTGCCTCAGATGATAATATTGATGAGTCAGGACAACATATTTCTAAGGAAGAACAGGAAGATAAGAAGGTTGCGGATGATATTGTAAGTCATCTTGATTATGAAGAGGATGAGAAGTATCTGAAAATATATCTTCAGGATATATCAGGAATACAGCCTATGACAGATGTTACAAGATCATATCTTCTTATGAACATAGTTGAGGATAATGATAAAGAATCACTAAAACTGCTTACAGAAAGTTATCTTGAAAAGATTGCGTCATGGATAGAACCATTCAGAGGAAAGGGAGTTCTTGCATGTGACCTTGTACAGGAGGCCAATCTGGCTATGACAGCATATATAGGACAGCAGGAATGGCTTAATAATTATGAGTGGAAGGATAAGATTAAAGAAGGTGGACAGGAAGACCTTCTTAATGTGCTTAAAGGAATTGACGAAGCAGTTAAGGAGCTTATTGAAGGCAGTCTTAATATGCTTATAGATGAACAGACGGATGTTAATATGGTTTCGGGAAAAATTCTCAATAAAGTCAATCTTGTAAATGACTGGGGAACAAGACTTAAAGAAGAATTAGGAAGAAAACCTACGGTGGAAGAAGTAGCAAAGAACATGGGAGTTGCAGAAAATGTGGTACTTGAGGCTATCAGGCTTTCAAGTGAAACAATTGAAGATATCAAGTACGAAAAGACGGTTCCTAAAGAATAACTGATTAATAAAATTAATATATACACGATTTCGAGAAAAATTTAACAATTTTTTATTGATTTTAATTAGGGCATGGTATAGAATTAAAAAGAATTTTGTAATAATTTACAAGAAATTATAAGAAAAGAGGTTTATGTAAGATGGCAAAAATCGATTTAAGCAAGTATGGCATCACAGGTGCTACAGAGATCGTCTACAATCCTTCTTATGAATTATTATTCGAGGAAGAGACTAAGTCTACTAACGAAGGTTATGAAGTTGGTAAGGAAAGCGAACTTGGAGCTGTTGATGTTATGACAGGTATCTATACAGGTCGTTCTCCTAAAGACAAGTACATTGTTGTTGATGAGAACTCTAAGGACACTGTATGGTGGACATCAGATGAGTATAAGAACGATAACCACCCAATGTCAGAAGATGTATGGGCTAAGGTTAAGGACATCGCTAAGGCAGAGCTTTCTAATAAGAAACTTTTCGTAGTTGATGCATTTTGTGGAGCTAACAAGGACACAAGAATGGCAGTTCGTTTCATCGTTGAAGTTGCTTGGCAGGCACATTTTGTAACTAATATGTTCATTAAGCCAACAGCAGAAGAACTTGAGAACTTCGAGCCAGATTTCGTTGTATATAATGCTTCTAAGGCTAAGGTTGAGAACTATGCAGAATTAGGTCTTAACTCAGAGACATGTGTTGCATTCAACATTACAAGCCATGAGCAGGTAATCATTAATACATGGTATGGTGGAGAGATGAAGAAGGGTATGTTCTCTATGATGAACTACTACCTTCCATTAAAGGGTATTGCTTCAATGCACTGCTCAGCTAACACAGATAAGAATGGAGAGAATACAGCAATCTTCTTTGGTCTTTCAGGAACAGGTAAGACAACACTTTCAACAGATCCTAAGAGACTCCTTATCGGTGATGATGAGCATGGTTGGGATGACAATGGCGTATTCAACTTCGAAGGTGGATGCTACGCTAAGGTTATCAACCTTGATAAGGAATCAGAGCCAGATATCTACAATGCAATTAAGAGAAACGCTCTTCTTGAGAACGTTACACTTGATGAGAATGGAAAGATTGATTTCGCAGATAAGAGCGTAACAGAGAATACTCGTGTATCTTACCCAATCAATCATATTGAGAATATAGTAAGACCAATTTCTTCAGCTCCAGCAGCTAAGAATGTAATCTTCCTTTCAGCAGATGCTTTCGGAGTACTTCCTCCAGTATCTATTCTTACACCAGAGCAGACACAGTACTACTTCCTTTCAGGATTTACAGCTAAGCTTGCTGGTACAGAGAGAGGAATCACAGAGCCTACACCTACATTCTCAGCTTGCTTCGGACAGGCATTCCTTGAGCTTCATCCTACAAAGTATGCAGCAGAGCTTGTTAAGAAGATGGAAAAGAGTGGAGCTAAGGCTTACTTAGTTAACACAGGATGGAATGGAACAGGTAAGAGAATCTCTATTAAGGATACTCGTGGTATCATTGATGCTATCCTTTCAGGTGCTATTAATACAGCTCCAACAAAGAAGATTCCTATGTTCAACTTTGAAGTTCCTACAGAGCTTCCAGGAGTAGATCCAGCAATCCTTGATCCAAGAGATACATATGCTGATGCTTCTGAGTGGGAGACTAAGGCTAAGGATCTTGCTGCAAGATTCAATAAGAACTTTGTTAAGTACACAGGTAACGAAGCTGGTAAGGCTTTAGTTGCTGCTGGTCCACAGCTTTAATTTTCAATCATTACTGAGTTTGAACTTTGATTATATACCTGCGTCTGAATTGTATTCTTTCGCAGGTATATTTGAATTTTTTTGACATATAATATTGTGTAATCAGTAAAGAAGATGTATAATCAATACATCGGTACAGATTGTGTATCAATTGAATATTTCCTGGGACGTTCGCAAAACCACATTATTTTGATCCTACATTTCATCGACGGGATTCCTATATCTCCATTCCAATGTCAAGCCTCCTTAGTCAGTGGAAGGCAGCGGTCTGGATGCGGTTGCCCACCTAGCTTCGCTAGGAGTCGAAAGCGTGGGGAGCGGCGTTTTGGGATATTATTAACAGGCTGTCATGTATGTGACAGCCTGTTTTTTGCGCGAAAAGCGATGAGAATATAAAATTATAAAAGCGGACATGTTTGCATGCGTCGCTTTTTATGATTTTATATTCGAGGAGCAACGCGACAATGCCAGAACTTAGTTCTGGCATATAAGCTTTTTGCGCGAAAAGTGATGAGCATACCTAGTTCTAAAACGCACATTTTCAACATATACTATCAAGAGCTTGTCTGAACAGGGACACTTAATTTAGTATGGAGAATAGTATATGAAACAGAGAACAAAAATAATATTCTTAGTCTATTCTGCACTGGTGATTTTTATGTCATCAGCATGTATATATATGTCACATATGATTAAATCAAGATATCAGGACACATCGTCAGAAATCAATATTTATAAAAATGTATATGTAACTAATATAGAAGACAACACGATAACTGCCAATATGTATGGTAATATAAAGAAATTCAATAGTGGAAAGATAGCAGAAGATGTAACCGGGTGTTTATGTGATATTACCGTTGAGAATGGAAAGATTGTTGGAGTTAATACCAAGACGGATGTTGTAAGTGGAAAGGTGCTGTCAGTTTCACAAGACAGCGTTGAAATTGAAGGTTATGGTTCTGTTAAGCTGGATGAGGACTTTATTATGTATGAAAAAGAAAACTCATTGATAAGTAATTACAGCAGTATAATTGTCGGTTATGCATTACAGGATTTTATTGTGGCGGATGGAGAAGTCTGTGGTGCTATTAAGAATAAACCTTTGCAGGCTGATAATATAAGAGTAATTATCAAGACAAGCGGATTCAGAGATATATTTTTTAATGAAGCAGTTTTTTGTGCTGATTCAGGAATGATAGTTGAGACTGGTGAAGAATCTTATGAGACGGCACCCGGGGAGACGGTTGTGTTTAATCCTGATACAGAAGACTTTAATGAGGGCAGAATAAAACTAATTCCTAAATCAGGTGAGATACAGTTCCAGTCAGTAAACAGAGGCATAGGAACACCTTCATATGGCGGAACTATTGAAGTTTCACTGTATGATGAGGGAATTGTTGTTGTAAATGAAGTGGGGATAGAAGATTATCTTAAAAAAGTTGTTCCTAGCGAGATGCCGTCAGGGTTTAATCTTGAAGCACTGAAATGTCAGGCTGTATGTGCAAGAAGCTATGCTTATACGGAACTTTCTAATAACTATTATAGTGCTTATGGAGCACATATTGATGACTCAATACAGTTTCAGGTATATAATAACTCACAGCGGGCAGAATCAACAGATACTGCAGTAGATGAGACAGCGGGACAGGTGCTATCATATAACGGAGAAGTTGTTAAGACATATTACTATTCAACCTCATGTGGAAGCACAACAGACGTTACACTTTGGGGCAATACAACAGAAAACTATCCGTATTTTGTTGCGGAGTGTGTGGGTGGAGTGGACAGAGGACTTACACTGACAGTAGAATCGGAGTTCAATACATTTATAAAAGGTGAAAATGAGGCTGATTATGATTACGACTGCACCTTGTACAGATGGAGCATGGAGGAATCTGTTAAAGAGATAAGTGAAGGATTTGCACGTTCTACAGGGAATAATGTAGGAAACATAACGGATATTGAAGTACTTGAGCGTGTTAATGGAGGAGCGGCAGTAAAAGTTAAGGTTACAGGTGATAAAGGCGAGACAGTGATAGACAGTGAATCAGCGATTAGGGCAGCATTTGGAAATGCAAATGTGGATATGAACACTAAGTCAGGAACGACAAGATATGCTAATCTGCCAAGTACATTCTGTGTGTTTGAGAAGGTGACGGAGGGAAAGAAGCTTACAGGCTTTAAGATAACAGGAGGTGGCTACGGACATGGAATCGGCATGAGTCAGAATGCTGCCAATAAAATGGCAGAATCCATGACTTACGCGCAGATTCTGGAATTCTTCTACAGAGGTACTACGCTTACTCTGATTTCTTCCCAAGATAATGTTTGAATATTTTTTCATCATTGATGAAGTAGTTAATCTCTGCACCTATGAATATTATAATCATACAGGCATACATCCATATAAGTGCTATGATAATAGTAGCAAGACTACCGTACATGTATGAAAAGTTCGGTGAGTGGCCAACATAAAGAGAATATAGAGCTGTAAAAAGATACCATCCCAAAGCAGAAAAGAAAGCTCCTGGAATCTCTTTATAGAACTTTTTTCCTCTTCTTGATACAAGTGAGAATGCTATAGTAAAGAAGAGTGTGAATATACTTGGAAAGAGAAAATGTTTACTGTTAAATATTCCTCTGAATATCACGACTACATTAGTAAGCTGTGGTATATATTTCATAGTGAAGTTCATAATATTGTTACCAAATACCATAAGTATAAGGCTGGCAATAATAAGAATCATAAATATAAGGGCATAGATACTTGCTCTTATTCTCTGGAAAAGCCAGTTCTTCTGGTTATCTTTTCTGTATATCTGTTTTAATCCACGGACAATAGCCATGAAACCTTTACCGGCAGCCCATATGATAGCAATTGCAGTAATGAGGGTTAATGCAGTTGTTGAATTGTCATATATATCAGTGAGCATTGCCCGGACAATAGGCTGCAGCTGAGTTGGAAGAACGCCGTATATGATTTTTAGAAGGTCTGCCTTGGAAACTGGCAGGAACTTTATAAGGCTTAAAAGACCAATAAAAAACGGGAAAAAGCTCAGCATGAGATAGTAACATGCTGAGGATGCGTAGTCGCCGATGCGGTCTTCAGATATTTTAGCGACAATTCTTTTGATTAATAATATTAAATTGAGCATTCTTATACCTTAATCCTTAATTGAATGTTTTCAAGATATTATATGTTATTTTATAGAATTTAGCAATTACTTGCAAACAGCAGTTATTTTATGTAAAATGTGATACGTGTAATTATGCACAGTAAATATAGCGAGGCAGATATGGGAATAAGTGTTAAGCTTCAGGTGTTTGAAGGACCTTTAGATCTTCTTTTACATTTGATAGATAAGAATAAAGTTAATATATATGATATTCCGATTGCAATGATTACAGAACAGTATATGGAATATGTTGAGCAGCTAAAGAAGGAAGATCTTAATGTGGTAAGTGAGTTCCTTGTAATGGCGGCAACTCTTCTTGATATTAAGTCAAGAATGTTACTTCCTAAGGAAGTGGATGAGGAAGGCAATGAGGAAGATCCAAGAGCAGAGCTTGTTGAAAAGCTGTTAGAGTACAAGCTGTATAAGGCTATGGCACAGAAATTAAAGGACAAGCATACAGATGCAGAGAGAACCTATTATAAGAAGCAGAATATTCCAGAGGCGGTTGCTGCATATACACCGCCGGTTGATCTTACAGAGGTTATTGGCGATACAACACTTATGCGTCTTAACAGAATATTTGCTGATGTTTGTAAACGTAAGGAAGATAAGATAGATCCTGTACGAAGCAAGTTTGGAAAGATTGAGAAAGAAGAAGTTACCATGAGTGAAAAACTTGTGGATATTAAAGCGTTTATGATGGAGCATGAAGAGTTTAGTTTCAGGGAGCTTTTGTGGAATAATCCATCAAAGGTTGCTGTTATAGTAACATTTTTAGTTGTGTTAGAGCTTATTAAGACCGGATTCGTTGAGGTTAAGCAGGAATGCCCGGAGGATGATATATTCATAAGGGTGGTCAGGGATCCTGAGCTTATTGAAGATATAACAGAGGAGTAGTGTGATGAGTTTAGAACAGATGGAAGGCATAATTGAGGCTGTGCTTTTTACTATGGGTGATTCTGTGGAAGCAGGTAAGCTTGCAGATGCCATAGAACAGGATGTGGATACAACTGTTAAGATAGTACACAATCTTATGGATAAATATGAATCAGAGAACAGGGGAATAAGAATTATTGAACTTGAGAACAGCTTCCAGCTGTGTACCAAGCAGGAATATTATGATGCACTTATAAGAGTGTGCAGCCAGCCAAGAAGATATACACTGACAGATGCGGCATTAGAGACATTGTCGATAATAGCATATAAGCAGCCTGTAACTAAGATTGAGATAGAGAATATCAGAGGTGTTAATTCAGACAGAGCAGTAAGCAAGCTTGTTGAACTTGGTCTTGTAAAGGAAGTTGGAAGACTTGATGCACCGGGAAGACCAATGCTTTTTGGAACAACAGAGGATTTCTTAAGGTCATTTGGAGTACAGTCGATAGATGAGCTTCCAACAATCAGTGAAGACATGGTTGAACAATATAAGGAAGAGGCAGAGTTAGAGCTTGCAAGCGAAAGCTTTGATGCAGATAATCAGGAAGATTCTGATGGTCAGATAACATTAGGAATATAGAAAGGAAGTTGACATTATGGAAAGAAAGAATGCATGGAAGAAATATTCAGACGAAGATAAGAACAATGTATTCACATTTGCAGATGAATATAAGACTTTTATATCTGAGTGCAAGACAGAAAGAGAATGTGTAAAAAAGGCTGTAGAACTGGCAGAGAAAGCCGGATACAGGGATTTACAGGAGATAATAGCAGCCAATGAAACACTTAAAGCAGGCGATAAGGTATATGCCGTTAATATGAAGAAGGCAATAGTGCTTTTTAATATTGGAAGTGAATCAATAAGCACCGGTATGAATATACTTGGGGCACATATTGATTCACCAAGACTTGATATCAAGCAGAATCCTATGTATGAAGATTCAGACCTGGTACTTCTTGATACACATTATTATGGAGGAATCAAGAAATACCAGTGGGTAGCAATTCCTCTTGCACTTCATGGTGTTGTTGCATTAAAGAATGGTGAATGTGTTGAAGTAGTAATCGGAGAAGATGCTGATGATGCGGTTGTCGGAGTATCAGACCTTCTTATACATCTGGCTGCCAAACAGATGGAAAAGAAAGGAAACTCGGTAGTTGAGGGTGAGGACCTAGATATCCTTATAGGAAGCATGCCGGCAGCATCAGACAGTGCTAATACAGATGAGAATAAGGAAGAAAAGGAAGCAGTTAAGAAGAATATTCTTGCAATTCTTAAAGAAAAATATGGGATTGAAGAGGAGGATTTCTTATCAGCAGAGCTTGAGGCTGTTCCGGCAGGACCTGCAAGAGATTATGGTCTGGACAGAAGCATGATTATGGGATATGGACATGATGACAGAGTATGTGCTTATCCGTCGCTTATTGCACTTCTTAATACACCACAGGTTACAAGAACTGGCGTGTGCATACTTGTAGATAAAGAGGAGATTGGAAGTGTCGGTGCAACAGGTATGCATTCAAGATTCTTTGAAAATATGGTCGCAGAGGTTATGGACAGATGCGGTGATTATTCAGAGCTTAAGTTAAGAAGAGCACTTGCTAATTCTTATATGTTATCATCAGATGTAAGTGCAGCATATGACCCTAATTATGCATCAGTATTTGAAAAGAAGAATTCAGCATTCTTTGGAAAAGGTATGGTATTTAACAAGTATACAGGTTCAAGAGGAAAGAGTGGTTCTAATGATGCTTCTGCTGAATTCATTGGAAAGTTAAGAAAAGTTATGGATGATGCAGAAGTGTATTTCCAGATGGCAGAGCTTGGAAAGGTAGATGCAGGCGGTGGCGGAACAATCGCATATATCTTGGCTAATCTTGATATGAATGTAATCGACAGTGGAATTGCTGTACAGAATATGCATGCACCATACGAGGTAATAAGCAAGGCTGACCTATATGAGACATTAAAGGGATATGAAGCATTTTTACAGATGTAAAATGTTTGTGTTAACGAAAGGACAATGATATGAAGTGGAATAAATATTCAATCCAGACAACTACAGATGCAGTTGATATGATAAGCAGCGCACTTAATGATATTGGAATTGAAGGTATCGAAATAGAGGATAATGTACAGCTTACTAAGGAAGAGGCTAAGTCAATGTTTGTAGATTTTATACCTGACCTTCCACCTGATGATGGCAGTGCTAAGGTTAATTTCTACATTGACAGTGAAGAAGATGATGGCTCAATGCTTGAGAAGGTCAAGGCAGAACTTGAAGATTTAAGAATGTTTATTGATATTGGTGAGGGTACAATCACAGAATCAGAGACAGAGGATAAGGACTGGATTAATAACTGGAAGCAGTACTGGCATACATTTACAATAGGAGACCTATTCATTAAACCTACATGGGAGCCGGAGACAGAGGAAATGAAGGGACATGCGGTACTTAGCATTGACCCGGGAACAGCTTTTGGAACAGGTTCACATGAGACTACAAGAATGGTTATAAAGCAGCTTCAGAAGTATGTAAAAGATGGTGATGAGGTGCTGGATGTCGGCTGTGGAAGCGGTATACTTTCAGTAGTTGCATTAAAATATGGTGCAAAGCATGCATTTGGTACAGACCTTGACCCTAATGCAATTATTGCATCAGAGGAAAATGCAGAGCAGAACAATATAGATAAGAAGCAGCTTGAGGTTATTGAGGGTAATATCATTGATGATAAAGCTGTAAAAGATGCCTGCGGCTATGAGTGCTACGACATTGTGTGTGCCAACATCCTTGCAGACGTATTAGAGCCGCTTTCAACATGCATACATGAGCATATGAAGCACGGTGCTTACTTTATTACCTCAGGTATTATAGATACTAAGGAAAATGAGGTGGCAGAGGCATTTAAGAAGAATCCTGAGTTAGAGATAGTTGAGATTAACCATGATGGCGAGTGGGTTAATATCACAGCAAGAAGGAAGTAGTGTATGTATCATTTTTTTGCAGAGCATGAGAATATCCATGATTCATATATAGATATAGTTGGAAGTGATGTTAATCACATTAAGAATGTATTAAGATTCAAAGAAGGCGACAAGCTTCTTATAAGCAGTGGAGATAATGTTGATTATGAATGCAGTATCGCTTCTATGTCTGACGAATATATAAGGGCAGATATACTAAGTAAGGACGAGCAGGGGAAAGAGCTGCCTTCAAGAATAATCCTGTTTCAGGGGCTGCCTAAGGCTGATAAAATGGAGCTTATAATACAGAAGGCTGTAGAACTTGGAGCATACAGTGTTGTTCCTGTAGCAATGAAAAGAAGCGTTGTAAAACTGGATGCGAAGAAAGCTAAGGCTAAGGTTGAACGCTGGAATGGCATTGCATTAAGTGCAGCCAAGCAAAGCAAGAGAAGTATCCAGCCTGAAGTGACAGAAGTTATGACATTTAAGCAGGCACTTGGGTATGCAGGAAAGTTAGATAAACTATTACTGCCATATGAGTGTGCAGAAGGCATGGAAAAGACCAGAAAAGTGATTGAAGAAATCGGACATGGAGAATCGGTTGGCATATTCATAGGACCTGAGGGCGGATTCGACAGGTCAGAGCTTGACGAAGCTGTAAATGCAGGCTGTGAGATAATTACACTTGGTAAGAGAATATTAAGAACTGAGACAGCGGGAATGATGCTGTTGTCAGTGCTTATGTATAATATGGAAGAATAAGCGGAAAAGAGGCAATATGGAAGCATATCTTGATAATTCTGCTACAACAAAATGTGCAGCAGAGGTAGTAGAAACAGCAGTAAAGGTTATGTCAGAAGATTATGGTAATCCATCATCAAAGCATATGAAGGGCGTTGATGCAGAGAAATATATCCGTGAAGCTAAAGAGATAATAGCAAAGACTCTTAAGTGTCAGGATAAGGAGATACTCTTTACTTCTGGTGGAACAGAATCTAATAACATGGCAATAATCGGAACAGCAATGGCTAATAAAAGAAAAGGAATGCACTGCATAGTATCATCGGTAGAACATTCTTCAGTTAAAGAACCATTCAATTTCCTTGAAAAAGAAGGCTTCAGAATAACTTATCTTCCGGTTGATAAAGACGGAATAGTTGATATAGAGGCCCTGAAGAATGCACTTGATGATGAGACAATACTTGTTTCAGTAATGTATGTTAATAATGAAATTGGTGCTGTTGAACCGATTGAAGAAATCGGACATATAATTAAAGATTATAATCCTGATATTGTATATCATGTTGATGCGATACAGGCTTATGGCAAATATAAGATATATCCTAAGAAGCTTGGAATTGACCTGCTATCAGTCAGCGGGCATAAGATTCACGGACCTAAGGGAAGCGGATTCTTATTCATTAATGATAAGACAAGAATCAAGCCTATTATATATGGCGGAGGACAGCAGAAGGGCATGCGTTCAGGAACTGAAAATGTTCCGGCTATAGCAGGGCTTGCAACTGCCGTAAAGCTTATATATAATAATGACTTTGAAAGCAAGATAGCACATTTGTATGAGTTAAAGGATTACTTCATAGATGAGCTTGAAAAGCTTCCTGATGTACAGGTGAACAGCAAGAAGGGTACGGATTCGGCACCACAGATTGTAAGTGCAAGCTTTAAGGGAGTAAGGGCAGAAGTGCTTCTTCATTCACTTGAAGATAAAGGAATCTATGTATCATCAGGTTCAGCATGCTCATCTAACAAGCCGGGACTGAGCAATACACTTGTTGCAATCGGACTTGATAAGGAACTGCTTGATTCTACACTTCGGTTCAGCTTCTGCTATGAGACAACAAAGGAAGAACTTGAATACACAATAGAAACACTTAAACAGCTGCTTCCAATGCTTAGGAAGTACACAAGACGATAATTGTGTGAAAATAGATTTTCACACACAAGATTTGTGCTTTGCACAAATCTTGATATGCAAAGGAAAGGCGGAAAACGATGTATAAAGCATTTTTGATAAAGTATGGAGAAATAGGCGTTAAAGGAAAGAACAGATTCATCTTTGAGGATGCCCTTGTAAGACAGATTAAGTTCTCACTTAAAGATGTTGAGGGAGAATTTGATGTAAGAAGAGCAGATGGAAGAATCTATGTTAATGCACTTTCGGACTATGATTATGATGAGGTAATTGAGAGCCTTACAAGAGTATTTGGTATAGTTGGAATCTGTCCTGTAGTTCAGATTGAAGATAACGGTTTTGATGACCTTGCTAATCAGGTTATCAATTATCTTGATAAGGCATATAAGAATAAGAATCTTACATTCAAGGTTAATGCAAGAAGAACAAGAAAGAATTATCCAATGAACTCAATGGAGATTAATATGGAGCTTGGTGGAAGAATTCTTGATGCATTCCCAGAGATGAAGGTTGACGTGCATAAGCCAGAGGTTCTTTTACAGGTTGAGATAAGAGGAGATGTAATCAATATTTACTCTATCGAGGTTCCGGGTCCTGGCGGAATGCCAATCGGAACAGCAGGAAAGGCTATGCTTTTATTATCAGGCGGTATTGACAGCCCTGTTGCAGGATATATGGTTGCCAAAAGAGGTGTACAGATTGAAGCAACATACTTCCATGCTCCTCCATATACAAGTGAAAGAGCAAAGCAGAAAGTAATTGACCTTGCAAAGATTGTATCTAAGTATTCAGGTCCTATTACACTTAATGTTGTTAATTTCACAGATATCCAGATGGCTATATATGAGAAATGTCCACATGATGAGCTTACAATCATTATGAGAAGATATATGATGAAGATTGCTGAAGATTTAGGAAAATCAAGCGGATGTCAGGGACTTGTTACAGGAGAGAGTATCGGACAGGTTGCAAGCCAGACAATGGCAAGTCTTTACTGTACTAACGAAGTGTGTACAATGCCTGTATTCAGACCGGTTATCGGTTTTGACAAGCAGGAGATTATTGATATATCAGAAAAGATTGGCTCATATGAGACATCAATACAGCCATTTGAGGACTGCTGTACAATATTCGTTGCAAAGCACCCTGTAACCAAGCCTAATCTTAATGTTATCAAGCAGCATGAGACTAACCTTGACGGAGTTATTGAGGAGCTTTACAAGACAGCAATTGAGACAACAGAAAAAATCGTAATTGAATAAAATAAAACCGCTTTATCTGCAACAGATAAAGCGGTTTATATGTTCTTACACATCATTACTCAACGATGTATGGCTTTAATACGGCAAGGATTGTATCAATATCATTGTCTGCATGAATGTTCAGGTCAATTGGCTTAGAAAGATCAAGACTGAATATACCCATTATAGACTTGGCATCAATTACATATCTGCCAGAAACAAGATCAAAGTCAACATCGAATTTAGTGATATCGTTGACAAAAGATTTTACTTTGTCGATTGAATTTAATGAAATCTTTACAGTTTTCATTAGAATACCTCCTTAAATGTTTTTCTATAAACTATAATATCTATTTGTTAAACCTATGTCAATAAAGAAATGTAACAAAAATTAACAGGAAATGAGGATTAAATTGAAAAAAGTTGCTATACACAGTCTGGGCTGTAAGGTTAATTCCTATGAGGCAGAATCAATGGAGATAATGCTTAGGGATGAGGGGTATCAGATAGTGCCTTTCAGTGAAGATGTTCAGGCTGATATATATATAATTAATACATGTTCAGTAACTAATATTGCTGACAGAAAATCAAGACAGATGCTGCATAAGGCAAAGAAGATGAATCCGGAGGCGGTTGTTGTTGCTGCTGGCTGTTATGTGCAGGCAGACCCTGACGGAGTTAAAAAGGATGAATGTGTTGATATCATTCTTGGCAATAATATGAAGATAAGTATTGTTGAAGCATTAAATGATTATTTTGGAGGTTCGGATAAAACAAGCTATCTTGTTGATATTAATGACAAGTATCAGGAGTATGAATCGCTTAAGATTAACCAGACAGGGGAACACACAAGAGCGTATATCAAGATTCAGGACGGATGCAACCAGTTCTGTTCTTACTGCATAATACCATATGTAAGAGGCAGGGTAAGAAGCCGTAAGCCTGAAGATATAGTAAATGAGGTTAAAACGCTTGCAGCTACAGGTGTTAAGGAGGTTGTTCTTACAGGAATTCATATATCATCTTATGGAACAGACCTTGAGAATATAAGTCTTATAGAACTTATAGAGGCAATCCATGAGATTGAAGGAATTAAAAGAATACGTTTAGGTTCGCTTGAACCAAGAATAATTACAGAAGAATTTGCAAAAAGGATTGCCGGCTTAGAAAAGATATGTCCACATTTTCACTTATCATTACAGAGTGGATGCGACAAGACATTAAAGGCAATGAACAGAAAATATAATACAGAAGAGTATTATGAGGGCTGCGTAAAGTTAAGGGAAGTGTTTGATAATCCGGCAATAACTACTGATGTAATCGTGGGATTTCCGGGCGAGACAGAGGAAGATTTCCTTGAGACACGCAAGTTCCTTGAGAAAGTACATTTTTACGAAATGCATATATTCAAATATTCAAGAAGAAAGGGAACTGTTGCTGATAAGATGAAGGAGCAGGTAGCAGACACTGTTAAGTCAGAAAGAAGTGCAGTTCTGCTTGCGTTAGAGAAGGCACAGTCACTTGAATACAGAAAGATGTATATCGGAAAAAAGCTCGAAGTTCTTATAGAAGAATTGACAGAAATAGATGGCAGGTCATATTATACAGGATATACAAAGAACTATATAAGAGTGGCAATAGCCGCTGATGAGTTTAAGGATAATCCTGTTAATGACATATATGAATGTATGGCTGATAAGCTTATCTGTGACGGGGTTACTATATTAGCGAGGTATAATTAATGTCAAGAAAGAATACTAAAGGAACAATATTAGCTATAGATATGGGCAATACTAATATAGTTATTGGCTGTGTTGATGATGATAAAGTAATATTTGAGGAAAGGCTGAGTACAGATCTTTCAAAGACAGAGCTGGAGTATGCTATCAGCTTTAAGAATGTTCTTGAAATCTATAATATAAAATCAGAGGATATCAATGGCGCAATTATATCGTCAGTTGTTCCACAGCTTGTTAATGTTATTAAAGCTGCCGTTGAAAAGGTTGTAGATATAGAGCCTCTGGTTGTAGGACCCGGAGTAAAGACGGGGCTTAACATTCTTATGGACCAGCCAAAGCAGGTGGGAAGTGACTTAATAGTTGATGCAGTTGCAGCGACACATGATTATGGCGCACCTGTTATTATAGTTGATATAGGCACAGCAACTACTATAAGCACAGTTGATGAGAATGGCAATTATATAGGTGGTGCAATCCTTCCGGGAGCAGGCGTTTCAATGAATTCACTTTCATCAAGAACGGCGCAGCTTCCAAGAATCAGCTTTGATGCACCTAAAGGACCGGTTGGAAAGAACACGGTTGACTGTATGAAGAGTGGCCTTATATACGGACATGCAGGAAGTATAGATGGAATTATTGACAGAATAATAGATTGCTGCGGATTCGGAAAGAACGGAAAGCCTGCTGCAAAGCTTGTGGCAACAGGGGGGCTTAGTAAGGTTATAATTCCATTCTGCAGAAATAGAATTGAGACTGACCCTGCACTTCTTATAAGAGGTCTGAAATACATTTATGATAAAAATGTCTAGAATAGTGGACGCATAAGCGGGAGGAGATAATATGCTTAAGGGAAAGACAGTTGTTCTTGGAGTAACAGGCAGTATAGCAGCATATAAGATTGCTAATCTTGCTAGTATGCTTGTAAAGAAGCATGCCAATGTGCATGTTATAATGACTGAGAATGCATGCAATTTTATTAATCCGATAACATTTGAGACACTTACAGGAAACAAGTGTTTAGTTGATACATTTGACAGAAACTTCCAGTTTAATGTTGAGCATATCAGCCTTGCAAAGCTGGCTGATATATTCCTTGTAGCACCTGCTTCGGCAGATGTAATAGGAAAGATTGCAAATGGGATAGCAGACGATATGCTGACTACAACAATTATGGCATGCAAATGTCCTAAGCTTATATCACCTGCGATGAACACTAATATGTTCACTAATCCTATAGTACAGGATAATCTTAAGAAATTAGAGCATTATGGATATGAAATTATCCAGCCTGACAGCGGATATCTTGCGTGTGGAGATACAGGTGCGGGAAAGATGCCATCGGAGCAGGTTCTTCTTAATTACATCTTAAGGACAATAGCTAAAGATAAAGATATGACTGGAATTAAGCTTACAGTTACTGCAGGACCTACAAGAGAGAAGTTAGACCCTGTAAGATTCTTGTCTAATAATTCCACTGGAAAAATGGGATATGCAATTGCTAAGATGGCAATGCTTCGTGGAGCGGATGTAACACTTATATCAGGAAAAGTAAGTCTTGAACCGGTGCCATTTGTTAAGATGGTGGATATTGTTTCAGCAGAGGATATGTATAATGCAGTAATTAAGAGTGCTAAAGACGCAGATATCATAATAAAGGCTGCAGCAGTTGCAGATTACAGACCGTCTGAAGTAAGTGATGAAAAGATTAAGAAAAAAGATGGTGATATGTCAATTCCTCTTGAGCGGACTAAAGATATAATCGGCACACTTGGAAGCAGTAAAAGAGATGGATTGTTCCTGTGCGGATTCTCAATGGAAACAGAGCATATGCTTGACAATTCCAAGGTGAAGCTTACAAAGAAGAATCTTGATATGATAGTGGCTAATAATGTCAAGGTGGCGGGAGCCGGATTTGGAACAGATACCAATGTGGTTACTGTTATTACTAAAGACGCAGTCGAGGAGCTTCCTATGATGAGTAAGGAAGAGGTTGCTGACGCACTTCTTGACAGAATAATGAAAGCAAGACAATAATAAAAAAATAAAAACAGGCTGCCGGTTAACTGGCAGCCTGTTTTGCTACATATCTTCGCCAAGTGCCTTGATTCTTCCGTAAGTACTTAAAAGATATAAGCCTGAAAGACCTACAAGTGCGTATATTATACGGTCAACCATAACTGATCTGAATATAAAATGCACAAGATTAAAGTTGAGGAAACCGATAAGTCCCCAGTTAAGCGTTCCTACAATGGCAATTGTAAGAGCAATGTAGTCTATAGGTTTAGAATTCATAAAATGCCTCCTTAAAATAGCGGATTTGGTTTTGAAATTAGTATGGAAAATGTAAGATAAATCATACTGGTAAAATATGGATTTTGTTGAGAAAAAGTGTAAACTTGACGACTTTAAACCTTGTATCATACTGTCTAAAATGCTACAATTACAGTGTTTGTGAATCAGCACAGATAAAGTGCGGAAATAATGAGGTTTATCATGGCGGGAAAGAAAGTAGTCAGATACAGAAGAAAGCCGAAAGCAGCAGCAATTATATTTGGAATAGTGCTGGTATATATTGTGTGCTTTATAGTTATATATGTTTCAAAAGCAAAGGTACAGACATATGAAGTTGAAGTGGGATCATTAATGAATAATGCTTCATTTACAGCGGTTGCCTTAAGACAGGAAGAAGTCTATAATTCTTCATATTCTGGTGATATTAACTATTATCAGCGAGAGGGAACAAGAGTTATGACCGGTGATACAGTGTATACGGTTGATGAGACAGGAAGGGTTTCAGATATACTTGCACAGTATACATCAGGTGATGGCAATGCACTTTCAGATGATAATCTTACGGTTATTAAGAATACACTTACTAATTACAAGACTGAGTATGCAGACAGCGGATTCAGTGCAGTTTATGACCTCAAGTCAGATCTTAATGCAACCGTACTACAGTCTATTAATGAGAATATTATGGCCAATCTTGATTCAATTGTAGCAAGCACAGGAAGTCAGGACCTTTTTAAGACTGCAAAGTCAGATAAACCGGGTATAGTTGTTTATTCGGTTGATGGTTATGAAGGAGTTACCGAGGAAACAATTGGCAGTGTTGACTTTAAGAAAAAATCATATGATAAGCAGAGTCTTAAGTCAGAAAAGCTTATTACAGCCTCAGATCCTGCATATAAGCTTATTACAAGTGAGAACTGGACACTTATGTTTCCAATTACACAGTCAGATATAGATAAGTATTCTCTTTCATCTAAGGATACATTATCAATTAAGTTTACCAAGGATAATATTACAGGCACATTTCCATTCAAGATAGTTAATGATGGTAAGAACTCCTATGGTGAGATAACATTATCAAAATATATGATAAGATATGCTACAGAGAGATTCCTTGATATTGAGATAATTGTGTCAGGAAAGTCAGGAATCAAGGTTCCGGTATCGGCGGTAACCGAGAACGAATTCTATAAGATACCTAAAGAATACCTCATAACTAATGGCGAAAAGGGTGATTATGGATTCCTTGTAGAACAGAGCGATTCAGATGGTAAGCTGAATCAGGTATTTAAGGCTGTTGATATATATAAGTCAAATGATGAGGCTGTGTATATTAAGAAGACAGAACTGGCAGCCGGCACTGGAATAATCAGGATGGATTCAAGTGACAGGTTCGTTGTAGGACCGGTTGAAAAGCTTAGAGGTGTGTATTGTGTTAATACAGGATATACAGTATTTAAGCTTGTAGAAGTAATAGATGGCAATAATGAATACTACATATTAAAACAGTCGCTTAGTCATGGTGTGTCAATATATGACAGAATAATTCTGGATGCAGACAAGTATTCAGAGAATGAGATGATATATTAAATGTTTATGCATATCAGATTAATGACATTCAGGAGGCATTATGTTAAAGGATAATCTTATTGAAGTAGAAGAGCATATTAAGAAAGCATGTGAGAAATCAGGAAGAAATCCAGAAGATGTGTGTCTTGTTGCAGTAAGCAAGACCAAGCCCAAGGATATGCTTATGGAAGTATATGACTGTGGAATAAGACAGTTTGGAGAGAATTATGTTCAGGAGATGGTGGACAAGGCAGATACACTTCCTAAGGATATAACATGGCATATGATAGGACATCTGCAGAGAAACAAGGTAAAATATGTTGTAGGACGAGCTGCATTGATTCATTCAGTTGATTCAGAAAGACTTGCCGTTGCAATAAGTGATGAAGCAGTAAAGAAAGGCCTTATACAGGATATTCTTATTGAAGTTAATGTTGCAGGAGAAGAGAACAAGTTCGGTGTAACATGTGAAGAAGCGGAAGAATTTGTGAAGAAAATAGGAGTGCTTCCGGGAATTAAGATAAGAGGATTTATGACAAGTGCACCATTTGTTGAAAATCCTGAAGATAACAGGAAGTATTTTAGAGAATTAAAGCAATTACTGGTTGACATCAATAACAAAAACATAGATAATGTATACATGAATGTTTTGTCCATGGGGATGACTAACGATTATACTGTTGCTGTAGAAGAAGGGGCAACTCATGTAAGGGTTGGAACAGCGATATTTGGAGCCAGGGACTATTCACATTAATATGTTTTGGGGATACTAAAGAAAGTCAGATTATTAGATATAGGAGAGTGTTTATAATGGGAATGTTAGACGGTTTAACTAATATGTTTAAGATGCATGACGATGATGATTTTGATGACGATTACGAAGATTACGATGATGATTTTGGTGATGACTACGATGATGAGAAACCATCAGAAAGAAAGAATCTTTTTGGAAGGAATACCAAGAAAGATACAGTAGCAGACGAAGATGTTTCATATACAGCAGAGAAGCCAAGATTTGCTTCCAAGTCTAAGGTTGTTCCTATGAAGACACAGTCTCCAAGAGGACTTGAAGTTGTTGTAATAAGACCAGAATCTATGGAAGATGCTAAGGAGATAACTGATACACTTCTTACAGGTAAGGCAGTTGTGCTTAACCTTGAAGGAATCCATGTTGAGATAGCACAGAGAATAATAGATTATTCTGCTGGTTCTACATATGCAATAAGGGGTAACCTTCAGAAGATAACTAATTATATTTTCCTGGTGACTCCACCTAATGTAGATATTTCGGGTGATATTCCTGAGATAGTAACAGGAGGAATTGATCTTTCATCATTTAACAAGAATGAAAACAGATTTTAATTGATCTTCACAGCCACCCACATATAATGGGTGGCTGTTTAAGTATAAGGATAAGGGAGAATGTTATGAAGTGTATTAATGTAAAGTGCGAAGGTAAACCAGCATACGATATTGTGATTGAAAGTGGATTCGGTGGACTTTCAGAAGCCTTTAATAAGCTTGAAATAACAGGGAGAAAGTTATGTATTGTGACAGACAGCAATGTAGGTCCTTTATATGCGGAACAGGTAAAGAATGAGCTTGAAAAAACAGGCAATGCGGTATTTGTGTATACATTTGCAGCAGGAGAAGAGAATAAGACTCTTGACACAGTACAGGATGTATATGAATATCTTATAGAGAATCATTTTGACAGGAATGACTGCCTTGTAGCACTTGGCGGAGGAGTTGTTGGCGACCTTACCGGATTTTCTGCGGCAACATATCTTAGAGGAATTAAATTCATACAGGTTCCTACATCACTTCTTGCACAGGTTGACTCAAGTATTGGCGGCAAGACAGGCGTTGATTTCAGGGCATATAAGAATATGGTTGGAGCATTCCATCAGCCAAAGCTTGTATATATGAATATGTCAGTGCTTAAGTCACTCAGTAAGAGACTTTTTAATTCTGGATTTGGTGAGATTATTAAGCATGGTCTTATTAAAGACAAGGAATATTACAACTGGCTTAAGGACAATGCAGAAAGCATAAAGGCGCTGGATACAGATGCACTTGAGCATATGATATATGTGAGTTGTAACATCAAGAGAGAGGTTGTTGAGAATGATCCTAAGGAAAAGGGAGAAAGAGCACTGCTTAATTTCGGACATACATTAGGACATGCTATAGAGAAAGAGATGAATTTCTCGCTTTATCATGGGGAATGTGTTGTCCTTGGAATGATAGCTGCACTCAATATATGTGTCGAGCTTGGAACTATAACTGCAAAGGAAAGAGATGATGCTCTTAAAACATTTGCATTATATGAATTCCCTGACCATGTCACAGGAATTAAGATTGATGATGTTGTTGCGGTATCCAAGAATGACAAGAAGATGGATGCCGGCAAGGTTAAGTTCATTCTTCTTAAGTCAGTCGGAGATGCTTATATTGACAGAGATATAACTGATGACCAGATGAGAAGAGCACTTGAAGGTGTTATAAGATAAATGTTTAATAACGGAGGCTGAAAGTGAATAATAAAAAGAAAATATTCAATTTGTTATTTTATATTATAGGAATTGTTGTTCTGACTGAATTAGACCAGATTACCAAAGCACTTGCAGAAGCGAGGCTTTTGGGAAAACCGGATTTTAAGATAATAGGCGATGCTTTTGTTTTTTCTTATCTTAGAAATTCAGGTGCAGCATGGGGCATGTTAAGCGGTAAGATTAATCTGTTTCTTGTGTTTACAGTTATAGTTATGCTTATAGTAACTTATGTAATTATTAATCTTCCTGCAACAAGAAAGTATACGCCACTTCTTATAACATGTACATTACTTGTATCTGGTGCAGTAGGAAACTTTATTGACAGGGTAAGATTCGGATATGTAAGGGATTTTATATATTTCAAGCTTATTAATTTTCCGGTATTCAATGTGGCAGACTGCTATGTTACTGTTTCAGTTGTGCTGCTTATAATTCTTATTCTTTTTGTCTATAAAGAAGACGATTTCGGATTCTTAAAGTTATCGAAGAAGGGTGATAATAATGAGTGATTCAGTGCAGAATTTAATTGCTGAACCAGAGGATAAGGGAACAAGAATAGATAAATATCTGTCGCAGGAGTTAGAAGATGTGTCAAGGTCACGCATACAGAAGCTGTTAGATGATGGAGATATTACGGTTGATGACAAATGTGTCAAGTCTAACTATAAGCTTAATGGAACGGAACATATCACAATAACAATTCCTGAACTTATTGTGCCACAGATACTTCCGGAAAACATACCTCTGAATATAATATATGAAGATGATGATGTGATACTGATAGATAAACCGAAGGGAATGGTTGTACATCCGGCTGCAGGACATTATACAGGAACAGTTGTCAATGCACTTATGTATCATTGCAGGGATAATCTGTCAGGAATTAATGGCGTTATGCGTCCTGGAATAGTACACAGAATAGATATGAATACCACGGGTGTTATTGTTGCATGTAAGAATGACAAGGCACATAATGATATTGCTGCACAGCTTGCTGTCCATTCAATAACAAGAAAGTATTATTGCATTGTCCATAACCGCTTTAAAGAGGAAGAAGGCACAGTGGATGCACCTATAGGGCGTAATCCAAAGGACCGCAAGATGATGGCGATTGACAGAAAGAATGGGAAACGTGCTGTCACACATTACCGTGTACTTGAGAATTTTGACAAATACAGTTTTATAGAGTGTCAGTTAGAGACAGGCAGAACTCATCAGATAAGAGTACATATGGCAAGTATAGGGCATCCGATACTTGGAGATGATGTGTATAGTCATGCCAGGAGTGGATATAAACTGCAGGGACAGACACTACATGCAGGTGTTCTTGGATTTATACACCCGTCAACAGGTGAATATATGGAGTTCAAAGCACCATTGCCCGAATATTTTGAGAAGCTGCTTAAGGATTTAAGAAATGGAGGTAGCAATTGAGACGCAGGGAATTTATAGATATGATATTGAACAGTATTTCAGATACATTTGATATATACCATAATTACTGGTTTGAAGGTAGAAAGTTTGTTATATATGCTTACAGCTATAATAAGAAAGACAGGTTTTCTACAACAGATGATGCCAAGTTATGGGACTCAAAATGCTATGAGCATCTGTTTTTCATTAATTGTGATACGCTTGGCATGAAAGAGCTTGATGATTTATATGATTTTGCTGTCAATAAGATTGAACCGCATTTTGTACGAGGTGACGGAAAGCTGCCTGCTAAGAATCATATGTATACACACATATCATTTATAATAATTACAAGAAATCAGGTGCTTCCTGATGTCGAGAAAGCACTTCAATCTAAGAATTTTAGCAAGAATTATATGTTTGGTGCAAGAGGCTTTTCTAATATCAGACTGGCTTGCGTTACACCGAGCAGATACAGTGTGATATCTAATAAGGCTGGAACTAAGATAGCAGAATTTCTTACAGAGATACTCTTGCATATAGACCATTATGAAGAGTAATTAATAATTATTAAAGATTAATTTAATTATGCTTAATATGTAGATTTTACCACAGAAATAATGTATAATATATCTAAAGTATTTCGTATACAATTGAAACCAGGAGGTAGGAACTATGGATGAGAGAACAGTTATTACTATCGGACGAGAATTTGGAAGCGGTGGACATGAGATAGGCATGAAACTGGCAGAGAAGCTGGGGATAAAGTGCTACGACAAGGAACTGCTTGAACTTGCAGCTAAGGAGAGTGGACTTTGTGAAGAACTTTTCGCATCTCAGGACGAGAAGCCTACTAACAGTTTCCTTTATTCTCTTGTAATGGATACATATTCACTGGGATATACTAATTCATATGTGGATATGCCTATTAATCACAAGGTTTTCCTTGCACAGTTTGATGCTATCAAGAAACTTGCAGAGAGAGAATCATGTGTTATTGTAGGAAGATGTGCTGATTATGCATTGGAAGATAATCCATATGCAGTAAGTGTATTTATCAAGGCAAGTCTTGATGAGAGAGTACAGAGAATTAAGAGAATCTATGAACTTAATGATTCTAAGGCAGCAGATCTTATCCAGAAGACGGATAAGAGAAGAGCAAGCTATTACAATTACTACTCAAGCAAGAAATGGGGAGAAGCTAAGAGCTACAATCTCTGTATAGACAGCGGACTTGTAGGAGTAGATGGCGCAATTGATATGATACTTAAGTTTATTGAATTAAAAGAGAAGAACATGGGCAAAGATATTTAATTCACTTTTAATATATACACGGTTGGTAAGTTATGGATTTTAATGGCTATAAGAGAACGAAGAAGTTTGATATTAAGAGATGGTTTAAGGGAACTAATTCAATCGTATACCTTGTTATACTTGTTGTAATGGTTCTGGGACTGCTATTTGTGTTAAGAACTGTTATCAGTATGCATAACAGCAATAAGAATTCTGATAATGTATCACAGGAAGAGACTACTGGTGAAACTGATTCATCAGAGAAGGATACACAGACACAGACAATTGCAAAGAACCAGTCGTATTATATCAGAATAAGCATAGTGAAGCATACGTTGGTTGTTTATCAGCTTGATGATAATAAAGAATTCTCTATTCCTGTTAAGGCTTTTAAAGTGGCTCTAGGACCTAAAGTTGCTCCTGCCAAGACGGCTATATCAGAGAAATCTCTATGGCGTAAGATTACAGATATATATTATGTCAGATACTCTTCAAGACTTGATAATGCTGAGTATCTTAGTACGGCAACTTATTACAGTCAGAGTGATAATAATCTTAATCCAAAGTCATACAATGCTATTGGACAGAATGTATCAGACGGTTCTATTCTTATGACATGTGCCAATGCCAAGTGGATATATGAGAATTGTGGTGCGAAGACAACTGTTGAGATAGTTGAGGATTTTGATATAAGTTCTGATATTAAGGTTGAAGATATAAACAGAATAGCTGATAATGCATATAGAGACCCGACAGATAATGTGAATGGCAGCAGTAATATACAGAATAATAATGTTTCACAATACAATCAGACACAGGCTGAAACAGAAGCTGTCACGAATGATGACAGACCTCAGGAGACTGAGGCACAGACACAGAAGAATGATCCTCGAGAGACACAGACGACAACTGTCAGTCAGCAGGAGACTACTGCCCAGTCATCAGAGGCACAGAAGCCGTATGACAAGACCGTGTCAGAGTAATTTAACAACACATTTATAATAACAATTAATCCCTTTTCGCTTTTTATAAAGCCGAATGTATGCTATAATAGGTACATTCGTGTATTTATGAAAGGAAAAGGGATTATTTTATGTCAAACATTATTATTTTAGCAGCAATTATACTTTACCTGGGAATGGTAGTGTGGATAGGTGTAATCTGTTCTAAGAAGAACAGTGATGTAGGAGACTTCTATCTTGGTGGAAGAAAGTTAGGACCTGTTGTTACTGCAATGAGTGCAGAAGCGTCAGACATGAGCAGTTACCTGCTTATGGGTGTTCCGGGACTGGCATACCTTACAGGTCTTGCTGACGCAACATGGACAGCAATTGGTCTTGCACTTGGTACTTACCTTAACTGGCTTATTGTTGCCAAGAAGATAAGATTATATTCACATGGTTATCAGGCAATAACACTTCCTGATTATTTCTCTAAGAGATTCGGGGATGACAAGCATGTAATTACATTAATATCTGCAGCACTTATTGTAATATTCTTTATACCATATACAGCATCAGGCTTTGCTGCCTGCGGAAAGCTGTTTAACAGCCTTTTAGGCTTTAATTATCATACAGCAATGATTGTCAGTGCTGTTGTTATCGTACTTTACTGTACTATGGGAGGATTCCTTGCAGCAAGCACATCTGACCTTGTGCAGAGTATTATCATGACATTTGCACTTGCTGTAGTAGTTATATTTGGAATTGTACAGGCAGGAGGAATGGGGGTTGTACTTGATAATGCCAAGGCGCTTCCAGGATATCTTGATATGTTCCATACACATATTGCAGAGACTAATACATCAGGTGATTATGGATTCTTTAAGATTGTTTCAACACTTGCATGGGGACTCGGATACTTCGGTATGCCACATATCCTTTTAAGATTCATGGCTATTGAAGATGAGAATAAGTTAAAGATTTCAAGAAGAATTGCTACTGTATGGGTATTTATATCACTTATTGTTGCAACAGGTATCGGTGTAATCGGTCTTACACTTTCTAAATCTGGTATTATTGATACTTTAACAGGAAGCGAATCAGAGACAATTATTGTTAAGATATCACATTATCTTTCAACATTTAACCCTGTAGCAGCATTTATAGCAGGAATTATCCTTGCAGGTATTCTTGCAGCTACCATGTCAACAGCAGATTCACAGCTTCTTGCAGCTTCATCTGCTATATCACAGAACCTTGCGGTTGAGGTGTTACATATTAATATGTCTAAGAAGACATCAATGCTTGTTGCAAGACTTACAGTTGTTGTTATATCAGTTATATCAATATTCTTTGCACTTGATCCTACAAGCTCAGTATTTAAGATTGTTTCATTTGCATGGGCAGGTTTCGGCGCAGCATTCGGTCCTGTAGTTCTATGCTCACTTTTCTGGAAGAGAGCCAATAAGTATGGAATTATATCGGGCATGATTGCTGGCGGTGCAATGATATTTATATGGAAATTCGGTATTGCAAAGCTTGGAGGAATATTTGCTGTATATGAACTGTTGCCAGCATTTATCTTCGCAACATTAGTTATTATTGTTGTAAGTCTTGCAACAGGAAAGCCATCTAAGGAAGTTATGGACAAGTTTGAAGAAGTTAAGAATATGAGCAAATAACTATAGAGAAGGTGCTTTATATATGGGATATACAATCGCGATATGTGATGATGATAAGACTATGGCAGACAAACTGACGGCTTCATTGAAGAATGAGTTCATGAAAGCAGGCAGGAATGATGTAATCATAGATTACTATGACACAGGCGTGCAGTTACTGGAAGCTCTAAAGAATAAAATGTATAAAGCAGTACTCCTGGACATTAACATGGAGCCGATGGATGGATTTGCTGTGGCTGAGGCTATTGGAAAATCAGGATACAGGACTAAGATTATATTCGTTACTTCGCATGAAGATGTTGTATATGATACATTTGATTATACTCCGTTCTATTTTATCAGAAAGTCAAGATATGAGACTTATGTACAGAGAGTCGTTAAGAAGCTAATCGCCATTGATGGTTATGAAAAGACGATTGTTCTTGATGATAAAGATGGAATTATCAATATTAATTCAGGTGATATAACCTATGTTCACAGTGAGGACCATTATCTTACAGTACATACGGCTGATGGGAATTCCTATGTAATCAGGAAGAATATGATGGAATTCGGACAGGATATAGCAGGTACGGATATAATAAGGGCTCATAAAAAATATATGATTAATTACAGGTATATTTCAAGAATCAACCAGAGTACTAATGAGGTTATTATGAAAGCTGGAGAAACTCTTAAACTTGGAAGAAGTTATAAAGATACATTTATGAAGGGATATATGCAGTACAGGCACAACAGACAGACATATGAATGATATATTGTTAAATATTGTTAATATCAGAATGGCAATAATGATATGTATAGGAGTAATACTTGTAAGAGAGATATATCTGGTACTGAACGGCTATATCGCTAAAGCAGCGTATGTAGTATCGACACTGGTTGTCATTGTTATAGCGGCTATTACTTATGGCGTGATATATATTGCAGATGCACAATCTTTAATACACAGGACAGGAATATATGAGTTTACTGTCATTATTATATATCTGGCATTGATTGCATTTATGAATACATTTAAGACAATCAGACATGGCAGTTTTACGAAGATAGATATAATTAATATAGCAGCATATGTTTTGGTATTATGTTTTAATATATATCTGTTAATCAGATTAGGAATTTCTGATGGCGGCCATGATGTCATGCTGATTATGAACATTATAGTGTTAAGTCTGGTGCTTGCAATTATATTCTACAGAACGCTTGTAAGGCTCTATCAGGAGAATTACAAGGGACAAGAGGCTGAACATTTAAGAAATGTAATAGAGTCAGGTGAGGATTATCTTAAAAATGTTCAGGCAATGGATAAGCAGGTAAGAACCGTAAGGCATGATATGAATAATCAGCTTCAGGTTATATATGGTCTGCTTTCACAGGAAAGATATGAGGAAGCTAAGGATTTTCTTAAGCAGTACAGTATAAGTCTTGAGAAAACCAAGGGATATATTCATACAGATAATCCGATATTCAATACTGTTATTAATAATAAAATTGAATATGCCAAGAGTGAAGATATCATAATAACGACAGGTCTTCATAAGACATTAAAGCCTATGCATGGCAATGACCTGTACACGATTATGGGAAATGTGCTGGACAATGCAATAGAGGCTGAACTTAAAGAAGATATATGTAACAGGGAAATAGAAATCCGTTCCGTGTGGAATGGTAATGATATGATTATAACTGTAGAGAATTATATATCAAAGTCAGTATTAAATGATAATAAAGAGCTTCATACAAGTAAGCAGGACAAGAAATCACATGGTCTTGGAACTCAGATTATTAAGAAGCTTGTAAAGAAGAATAATGGAACATGTGATTATCATGAAGAAGGTAATATGTTCTGTTGTGAAATAAGATGGTGATAGAGCCGGAACAGTTGGATTAATCTTTCTGTTCCGGCTTTTTGCAACTATACTTATAGTCACCATGGTCGTTCACGACAAAGTTGCTGTCGTTCACGACATTGGTGTTGAAATGATAGATTACAGGGATTATGCTTAATGTATGAAGAGCAGAGACATAAGCAATATACTAATGATTAGGAGGTTTTTATGGTTATTAAGAAATTATTAAAAACAGGAGCATGCTTCGCCGCAATGGCGCTGATTGTTGGAATGTATATTTCACCATCAATAGCAAGGGCATCATATGACAAAGGATATGGATATGGATTTGATTATGATGGTCAAACAAAGTATACAAATGAAGAGAAAAAGGAAACATATTCATCAGTAGGAATGGAGTGTACAGATTCAGAGGATGAATATGCCTATTATGTAGCAAGGGTTTTTGGTGTTGATGGTGATGATGACTTTGATTATTCTCACGGGTATGAGTATACCTTTTATGAAGGTACTTCATACGAGATGTTAAACTGGGTTAAAGAGAATAATTGTCCGAAAGTTAAAGTCAGAGGAATTGGTTACAGGATAGACAGTGAATATGGAACAGTATTTACTGGTTACTGGAGTCCGGATTTATATTAATTAATTATATTGCTTATGTCAGAACAGGAGTAATTATGAAGAGTAATAAGATCACAATTATTTCCAGCTTATTCTTAATGACTGCGTTGTGCGGATGCACAACGCAGTCTGTTGATAAAGCGAAGGAAATAGAAGAAAGTAATACATATGTGTATAAATATGAATATGAGACAAATACTGAGGGACAGGCAGAGACGCAGTATCATGAAGAAAAGCCATCATTTGATGATTTTGAAACAGTAACTAAGGGAACTATAGCATCATTGAGAAATAAAAATGGAAGTCTTAAATTAATTAAAATGAACGAAGTATATGAATGGGGAGGAATGGAGTGTTCCATTGCAGAAGCACACATGACTACGAATGTGGATTATGCAGATGAAATATTAGACGATAATGTATTAGATCCATGTAAGGAGAAATTAAAGCGTATATATCCGACAGGAAAAAGCAGAGTAGATAAGAATGAAAAAATTGTATGGGTTAGAGTACATATTAAGAATACAGGTACAAAAGATAAAGATTTAAATATGACAACAGATGGAGCAAAAGAAATATCAGAGGGTGATTATAAACCAAGTGTTACAAGTTTGTTAATAGATAAAGAATTGTGCTTTCAGGGAGAAACTAATCACAGAGATATAGTAAGAATAAAGGCAGACTGTGAGCAGGATTTATGGTATGCATTAAGTATAGATTATTATGATGAACAAACCAAGTACTATATGTTTGGTTCATTTGGATATATGTTTGATCCAAGTGATTATTCAGGAATTTTAATAGAATTGAATGACATTAAGGATGAAGGCTGATTATGCTAGAACAGGAGTAATTATGAAGGGTAATAAGGTCACAATTATTTCCAGCTTATTCTTGATGACTGCGTTGTGCGGATGCACAACGCAGTCTGTTGATAAAGCGAAGGAAATAGAAGAAAGTAATACATATGTGTATAAATATGAATATGAGACAAATACTGAGGGACAGGCAGAGACGCAGTATCATGAAGAAAAGCCATCATTTGATGATTTTGAAACAGTAACTAAGGGAACTATAGCATCATTGAGAAATAAAAATGGAAGTCTTAAATTAATTAAAATGAACGAAGTATATGAATGGGGAGGAATGGAGTGTTCCATTGCAGAAGCACACATGACTACGAATGTGGATTATGCAGATGAAATATTAGACGATAATGTATTAGATCCATGTAAGGAGAAATTAAAGCGTATATATCCGACAGGAAAAAGCAGAGTAGATAAGAATGAAAAAATTGTATGGGTTAGAGTACATATTAAGAATACAGGTACAAAAGATAAAGATTTAAATATGACAACAGATGGAGCAAAAGAAATATCAGAGGGTGATTATAAACCAAGTGTTACAAGTTTGTTAATAGATAAAGAATTGTGCTTTCAGGGAGAAACTAATCACAGAGATATAGTAAGAATAAAGGCAGACTGTGAGCAGGATTTATGGTATGCATTAAGTATATTTTATTATGATGAACAAACCAAGTACTATATGTATGGTTCATTTGGATATATATTTGATCCAAGTGATTATTCAGGGATTTTAATAGAATTGAATGACATTAAGGATGAAGGCTGATTTATAAAGGGAGGAAGATTAAGATGCATGATTTAAGGATTTTATTACGGATTGAGTTTAAGAGAGCATTTAAAAGTAAAGCATTTTATATATGTCTCGCAATTGGTATAGCATTAGCTGCTGGTTCTTTTATTAATAAAGCCGTACCGCATATGGATGTATTAAAAGGATTCACTGGAAATGCAGCTTCATATCCGTTTTCAGTATATAATTCATGGATGGGTAATTTTGTTGGATATGAGCCGTTTGCAACAGCATATTTATATGTATGCATGCTTTATTCGGCATTGCCTTATTGTGGATTTTTTGTAAGAGACAACAAGAATCAGTACATTTTACAGTATTACAGCCGTATGTCTAAAAATAAAGTGCATGCAGCTAAATTTATAACAACATTTGTTATCGGAGGAATGCTTGTATTTTTACCTGTCTTAATTAATCTGATTGCAACAATGATGTTTATTCCAGCATTACCTCCTATTGAGAATGGTTTATTTATTGGAACAGGAAAATCAATAATGTCTAATCTCTTTTGCGACCACACAATGATTTATGTGCTTATATATATAGTGCAGTTCTTTATATATGGCGGTGCTTTTTCAGTTGTTTCACTTGCGGTTTCATTTACATTTAATAATGTTTTTCTCGTTATTGTGTCGCCATTTGTTGCTTATTATGGTGTCGGAGTTATTTCAACACTTAGTAAGAATTATCTTGGCATAACAAGTTTTAATCCTATGGTATATCTTAGTCCTTCATATCTCCTTCCTAACAAGGCACTTATAGGATTCATACTGGAACCGTTAATTATTATTGGAGTGAGTATGTTGATATTCTTTAGGAAAGGAGCAGAAAATGAAGCGTTGTAAAGTAATTGCATTAATAATATGCAGTGTTGTTGTAGTTATATGTACAGCAATGATTATAAGAATTAATATTCAATTTCCTAAAGCGGAAGATAAGAGTTATACGATTGATAATCCTGCAGATATTGACGGAGTTATTGTTAAACCGCTTAGCTATCAGGTATGTACAATAGATGAATATTCACAAATTTCATCAGAATATTCTAAGGTTAAAGATGAAAAGAAAGATAAATGCAGAATAGTTGTGCTTACAATATCAATAGAGAATACAACTGAAGAAGTGGCAGACTATACTCCAAGTTTTATATTCGTATCAGAGGAACTGAATGCATTTAATGGTGCAATACCGATTGGTTCAGGATCAAGACATTGTACATTGCTGCCTCATGAGACAAAAGAGATGAAACTACGGGCTTATATCGGGGCATCACAGTTAGATCAAAATAATCTTGATAAGCTCGATTCTTCGACAATAACATTAGTATATTCTTTTTATCCATATAGAAGGAAGCTTGTTTTCAGCAGATAGAAACGGGGATTATTATGAAAAAGCTTTTAAAAAATCCATTGTTTTATGTGATGTATTTTATTCCGCAATTAATAATGACACATGCTGTTTCAACATTTAATAAGACTTTTTCCAATGGCCAGACATGTTTTGCAGATTATTATTTACATTTTTATGATTGGGATTCTTATGATTTTTTGTGCATGTATGAAGTGATTTATGTATCATTTTTTATGGTTATGTTGGTTAGACGTGAGTTGATGTCAAACAGAGTTGTATTATATGATTCGACAACAAAATTATGGTCAAATACTATAAAAAGCAGTGCATTGTTTACTATAATTTTTCCGATAATGAATTGTGTCATTATTGGAATTGTGGCAGCTATGAAAAATGCTGTTTTTACATGTAACTGGAGTAAGGCTGGAAGTATGGCTGCGGCTATCATACCTTATTATGAATTACATGAAATAAACACATTTATTGTGGCTGGATTATCAGTATTTCTTGATATTATAAGACTGCAGGTTACATTATTTATTGTATGTATTGCAAGTTGGCTTGTACGAAAGACAATAGTAGTATTTCTGGTTGTATACATTAATATTATTATTGTGAATATACAGCCGCTTCTTGCTTATTGCGATATGAATGTAAAGAGTATCTATAATTACATGATTGTGTCGAAGATGGGGACATATCTAAAGGGAATATCTGTATTTGATAATGTAGTACTGCCTGTTATTATCTGGGCAGTGTGTGTTACAGCCAGTTTTCTTGTGTTCAGATTCTATAGAAAGGACATGCTTAAGAACTAATGAGATGTTTTATTAATGTATTTAAGGCAGACCTGAAAAGGTTCTGGAATATTGCATGGAAATTATACATAGCATTTGCAGTGTATTCTTTAATGCAGGCTTTAATATTCTTTGCTAATATGAACAAATCAATCAATAAGGGGAGGATAGCAGCAGTGTCGTTAGGCGACAGCCTTATGGATTTCTTTAAAGGAGCTAAAGAGTTCTATCCCGAAAGAAATCTGGCGATGGATATTCCGGTGCTTGAGATATTTGTCCTTTTATTTTTGCTTTTTATTGTTGCGTATTATATTAATTCGGACAGGAGTGCGTTAAGCAGGAGCATAATGATTGCCTCGCGTTCACCAGTGTACTGGTGGGTCAGTAAATATATTATCGCAGTATTAGCTGCACTTGTATATATGGTTCTGATAATTGTAACATTTGCAGTCAGTGGCTTTGCAGTTCTAGGAAATAAGTTCAGTCTGAGGATGCATTTTACCGCCAGAGAGAACATAAAACTCATACTTGGAAGTGAAGATATAAGCTGCCAGACCAATGTTGTTTTACTTATGGTTCTGTGTACGCTTAGCTTAATTACTGCATGTATTATAATTCTGCTGGTTTCATATGTGTTTAACTCTATATTTGGATTTATTATTAATCTATTGTTATTCATATTCAGCATATGTTATATGAAGTGGTTTGGCTTCTATAATTATATGATGATGTACAGAATCCCGCATGTTTATGACAGATGGTATCTTGGAGCGTTATTAATGCTGGGGATAGATGTGGGGATTATGGCTACTGGAATTATATATTCAAGAAAAAGAGATTTTCTGTAGGAGGAGTAAGTATGTATATTGAATTGAAAAATGTATCTAAGAAAATTAAAGGTATTGATATTCTTGATGATGTCAGCATTAGAATGGAATCTGGAAAGATATATGGTTTCAGGGGAAAGAATGGAAGTGGTAAGACAATGCTTATGCGTGCAATAGCAGGTCTTATCAAGGTTACAGGAACAGTTGATATTGATGGGAAGATATTAGGAAAAGATGAAATGTTTCCGCCAAGCATAGGTATTCTTATAGAGAATCCGTCATTTATAAGTAATTATACTGGGTTTGAGAATCTAAAGACTCTTGCTTCAATCAGAGAAAGAATTGATGATAACAAGATAAGGCAGACACTTACGGAGGTTGGGCTTGAACCGGATGATAAGAGAACATTCAAGAAATATTCACTCGGTATGAAACAAAGACTAGGTATAGCGGCTGCGATAATGGAAGATCCAGATATTATTATTCTTGATGAACCGATTAATGCGCTTGATGATTCAGGAACTGAGCAGGTAAGGCAGATTCTTATGAAACATAAGCAAAGAGGGGCACTCATTATTATTGCATGTCATGATGCTGATGAACTGGAATTCTTATCAGACGAGATTATTGAGATAGCAGAAGGAAAAATACAACCAAAGAAAGATAAGAAAAGCAATAAGCAGTAAAAAATAAGTTCCTGCAGTTTCCAGTGTTTCTGGCACAATGGAAACTGCAGGAACTTTTTGTTAATCTTCGTCGTTAATATCTTTCTGTGCAACAGCAGCAGCTATAACTGATATGATAACCACAGCAGCAATAATAGCAACTGCAACACCTATAATTGGTCCGATGAATAACATAAAACTCATAACATTACACCTCTTCGAACATATTTATTATATCCATTATATATCGGTTTTATAATATGTACAAGCAATTAAGCGTCTTTTTTAGATTCTTTTTCTTCTTTAGCAAGGTTTTTGTTAGCAGTTGAAAGCATAAGCTTGATTCTGTTTAACTGGTTAACTTCGGAAGCACCAGGATCATAATCTACAGCAATTATGTTAGCTTCAGGATATGCTGCACGAAGCTCTTTGATAACTCCCTTTCCTACAATGTGGTTAGGCAGACATGCAAATGGCTGACAGCATACGATATTGCCTACACCATGATGGATAAGCTCAATCATTTCACCGGTAAGAAGCCAGCCTTCACCAGTCTGATTGCCAAGTGATACGAAGTCTTTAGCGTAATTGGCTGTCTCACTAATCTTAGATGGAGCATCGAATCTCTTGCTTTCTGCAAGTGCCTTGGTTCCAGCCTTTCTGAAGGTTTCAAGTATCTTTATAAGTGTACTTGAAAGAATAGCACCCTTCTTAGGTGTCTTTAATAATTCATGCTTATATGTTGAATTCTGCATACAGTAGAGAAGGAATCCCATAAGGTCAGGCATAACAGCCTCAGCACCTTCTGCCTCAAGTAATTCAATAATGTGGTTGTTAGCAGCAGGCATGAACTTAACAAGAATCTCTCCAACAACACCAACTCTAGGCTTCTTGATATCCTTAAGCGGGATATTATCAAAGTCCTTAACAATAGCACGGAGATTCTTATTGAATTCTTTCATATGAACCTTATTTTTAGTAAGCTGTTCAATGCAGACCTTCTTCCATTTTTCATGAAGTGCATTAACTGAACCAGGAACTGCCTCGTAAGGTCTTGTACGGTATACAACATTCATGAATATATCACCATATTCAACAGCCATCATAGCTTTCTTAAGCATTGGTATGTCATAGCTGAAGCCTGGATTAGATTCAAGTCCCTGTGCACTAAGTGAGATTACAGGAACATCTGGAATACAAGCCTTTATAAGTGCTCTTCTGATGAATCCGATATAGTTGGAAGCACGGCATCCACCACCTGTCTGTGACATAATAACAGCAGTTCTTGAAAGGTCGTATTTGCCTGAAAGAAGGGCGTTCATAATCTGTCCGACTACCATAAGTGAAGGGTAGCATGCGTCGTTATTAACATATTTAAGACCTACATCTACTGATGACTTGTTGTCGTTCTCAAGGACTTCAATATTGTAGCCACATGAATTAAGGGCAGGACCTAATATGTCAAAATGTATTGGTGACATCTGAGGGCAGAGAATTGTGTAATTCTTTCTCATATCTTCAGTAAACTGTACTCTGTGGTAGGCAGATGACTGAATCTTTCTCTGGTAGTTCTTCTGTTCACGTACTCTTAAAGCAGCGATTAGTGAACGTACTCTGATTCTTGCAGCGCCAAGGTTATTAACCTCATCAATCTTAAGTACGGTATATATCTTTCCAGACTTAGTAAGTATATCGTTGACAGCGTCAGTTGTAACGGCATCAAGACCGCATCCAAATGAGTTAAGCTGGATAAGGTCGAGATTATCTACAGTCTTTACATAGTTAGCAGCAGCGTAAAGTCTTGAATGATACATCCACTGGTCAAGAATGATAAGAGGTCTTTCAACTGTTCCTAAATGTGCAACACTGTCTTCTGTAAGTACAGCAAGTCCGTATGAATTAATAAGTTCAGGAATACCGTGGTTTACTTCAGGGTCAACATGGTAAGGACGGCCGGCAAGTACAATACCGCGCTTTCCGGTTTCGTTAAGGTAAGCGATTACTTCTTCACCTTTATTTCTGACATCCTGTCTGCAAGCCATCATTTCATCCCATCCGGCTTTGACAGCAGACTTAATCTCTGCGGCAGGAATGTATGATGAGAATTCCTCAACAAGTCTTTTGGATATCTTCTCCTCACTTTCAAATGACATGAAAGGATTTCTGAAATCTATATTCTCTGTTTTAAGTTCTTCTACATTATTCTTAATGTTCTCGGCATAAGAAGTAACGATAGGGCAGTTGTAGTGGTTGTTAGTGCCTTCATATTCGTTATGTTCATAAGGTACACAAGGATAGAAGATGAATTTAACACCCTGCTTAATAAGCCACATGATATGTCCATGTGCAAGCTTGGCAGGATAACACTCTGACTCTGATGGAATTGACTCAATACCTAATTCGTAAAGCTTGTGGCTTGACTGAGGTGAGAGTACAACCCTGTATCCGAGTTTTGTGAAAAATGTATACCAGAACGGATAGTTCTCATACATGTTAAGAACTCTTGGAATACCTACAGTACCTCTTACAGCCTTTTCTTCTGAAAGAGGCTCATAGTCAAAGAGTCTGTGGAACTTATAATCGAAAAGGTTAGGAAGCTTTTCTTTGTTCTTCTCTTTACCAAGTCCACGTTCACATCTGTTACCTGTGATAAACTGTCTGCCGCCAGAGAATTTATTGATTGTAAGGTGACAACTGTTAGTACATCCCTTACATCTTGTAAGCTTTGTTTCATATGTAAGAGAGTTAATCTTATCTATAGAAAGCATAGATGATTCTGATATACCGTCATATCTTTCTCTTGCTATAAGAGCAGCACCAAAAGCCCCCATTATACCAGCGATATCAGGTCTGATTGCCTGAACACCTGTAATTTTCTCAAAACTTCTAAGAACAGCGTCGTTGTAGAATGTACCACCCTGAACAACGATATGCTTACCTAAATCATCAGGGTCAGAAATCTTGATAACCTTGTATAAAGCATTTTTAATAACAGAATAAGCAAGTCCGGCAGAGATATCTGCAACTTCAGCACCTTCCTTCTGAGCCTGCTTAACCTTGGAATTCATGAATACTGTACAACGTGTTCCCAAATCAATAGGGTGGTTAGCAAATAAAGCAGCCTTGGCAAAGTCCTGAACTGTGAAGTTGAGGGATTTTGCAAATGTTTCTATGAATGAACCACATCCTGATGAACATGCTTCGTTAAGCTGGACTGAATCTACAGTCTGGTTCTTAATCTTGATACATTTCATATCCTGTCCACCGATATCGATGATACAGTCTACATCCGGGTCAAAGAAAGCAGCAGCGTAAAAATGTGACACTGTCTCAACTTCTCCCTCATCTAGCATAAGAGCCGACTTGATAAGTGCTTCGCCATAACCTGTTGAGCATGACTGCACAATCTTAGCTTCTGGTGGAAGCAGTGTATATATCTCTTTAATAGCTTTAATTGTTGTAGCAAGTGGTGAACCGTTATTGCTTGAGTAGAATGAGTAAAGAAGATTACCGTCTTCGTCAACTAAAGCAACCTTGGTTGTTGTTGAACCTGCATCGATTCCGAGATAACAGTTGCCCTTGTAAGATGCGATATCAGCAGTCTTAACATGATGAGAGTTGTGACGCTTTGTGAATTCATCATATGCAAACTGGTTCTCAAAAAGAGGTTCCATACGTTCAACCTCGAACTCAAGCTTAATCTTTCCTTTAAGTCTTGCAATAATGTCTTCTACAGGAACACATACATTTTCACTGTAATTCATTGCTGAACCAACAGCAGCAAATAAGTGTGAATGGTCAGGAGCAATGATTTCATCCGGACCTAAGCTTAATGTACGGATAAATGCCTGCCTTAACTCTGATAAGAAATGAAGAGGTCCGCCTAAGAATGCAACATTACCACGGATTGGCTTACCACATGCAAGACCACTGATTGTCTGGTTTACAACAGCCTGGAATATAGATGCAGAAAGGTCTTCCTTAGTTGCACCTTCATTGATAAGAGGCTGGATATCTGTTTTGGCAAATACTCCACATCTTGCGGCAATAGGGTATATTGACTTATAGTTCTTGGCGTATTCGTTAAGTCCCATTGCGTCTGTCTGTAACAGAGTTGCCATCTGGTCAATGAAAGAACCTGTACCACCGGCACATATTCCGTTCATTCTCTGGTCGATACCGTTAGTAAAGTAGATAATTTTAGCATCCTCACCACCAAGCTCGATTGCAACATCACACTGTGGAGCATAATCCTGAAGGGCAGTAGACACGGCTACTACCTCCTGTGTGAATGGTACTTCTAAATGCTTGGCAAGAGTAAGTCCGCCTGAACCTGTGATAACAGGATATACTTCAAACTCACCAAGTTCTGCCACTGCCTTTTCAAGAAGTGACTGGAGAGTTTCCTGGATATTCGCAAAATGCCTTTCATAATCAGAAAATAAAATATTATTATTATCATCTAAAACAGCGATTTTTACAGTTGTTGATCCAATATCAATACCTAATTTGAATTTGTTCATAACCTAATACAGCTGCAGCTGTCCTCCTTAATATAAATATACAAAAGTTACCCATTACATAGTGACTTTGGCGAAAAAACGCAGAATATGTCATTTTCTATGCAACTCATGCATTATAGAGTAAAATGGAATAAATTTCAATATTAATAGGAAATAATAAAATAGCTTTAATTATTTATTGTAGATTTTTTTATTAAAATTTAAGAACTTAAGAGTAAGTTTAATTGACATCATATTGTTTTGTTTATTATAATTTCTTGTATATGATTATGAATTATTAGTCTGTAACATGCGTTAGACTGAAAGGAACATTTTATGAACTGGTTTGCTAAATTTGAGAAAAAATTCTCTAAGTATGCGATTAAGAATCTTATGTTTTATATCATTGTCCTTTATGCAATAGGATTTGTGATGAATACATTCTTCAATGGATTATATGACGCATATTTTTCGCTTGATTTTGCTATGATTTTCAAAGGACAGGTATGGAGACTCTTTACATTTATCTTACAACCTCCTTCTAACAGCATAATATTTGTGGTGTTTGTGCTGTATTTCTACTATCTGATTGGTTCGGTACTTGAAAGAATATGGGGCTCGTTCAGATTTAATGTATACTTCTTCACAGGAGTTATCCTTAATATACTTGCATCACTTATTATCTATCTTATATGGGGATTAAGCTTTAAGTTAAGTACGAATTATATAAACCTTGCGTTGTTCATGGCATTCGCTATGGAGCAGCCGGATATGGAGGTTTTATTATTCTTCATTATCCCAATCAAGATTAAATGGATGGCAATACTTGATGCTGTAATATTCGGAATTACTATAGTATTCGGATATCTTGTGCCTTTTCTTCCAAGAAATGTATGGTACAGCCTGTATGCAGCAGGTTTCCTTGCACCATCAGCAATTATGTGTTATGCCAACGCAACGGCGGCGCTTGTGTCAATGCTGAATTTTATAATATTCTTCTTCCTGTACAAGAAAGGCCCGGCAAAGAGCAGTACACAGAGAAACTTCGACAAAGCAATGAGAACAGCAAAGAAAGCACAGCAGAATGCCAGAAAAGAGTACTGGCAGCAGAATAGTGGCAGCACTCAGGGCAATGGTGGCACACAATATGGCACATATGGTTCTGCGTCATCAGATAACAGAACACAGCAAAGTCAGGCACAACACGCAAAGCGCGGCGTGCCGAAGCACAGATGTGCAGTATGCGGAAGGACAGAACTTGACGACGAAAACCTCACATTCAGATTCTGCTCAAAATGCGCCGGCAACTACGAATACTGTTCCGACCACTTATATACCCACATCCATGTAACTGGTGATAAACAGTAACCAGCCGGGGTAGAAGTGTAAGCAAAGAGAAACAGGGATGGTGTCAGAATTGAATTTTCTGAGTTGTGTGGGAGTTAAAGCCAGTGATTGCGAAGCGCGGTTCAAAAAATCACGTTCAAGCGTAGCGCGTTGATTTTTTGAACAAAAAAGCGAAGCAAAAACTGGCTTTTACTGCCACTAAACGAAGAAATCTGAAATACTGACACCATCCCTGTTTCTCTTTGCGTATCCTTCTACCCCTAAAAAGCTTGTTAAATAAAAAACTTAGTTGATTTGACACGCAAATATGTTATTATATTGTAGGTATGTGTTTGAAAAGATTTTAATTATTTTGGAGGAAACAATGAAAAAGACTAAGATTATTTGCACAATGGGTCCTAATACTAACGACAGAAACCTTATTAAGGATCTTGCGTTAGCAGGAATGGATATTGCAAGATTTAATTTTTCTCATGGTGACCATGAGGAACAGGCAGGAAGATTTGCCTTAATTAAGAGTGTAAGAGAAGAACTTAATATCCCTATTGCAACTCTTCTTGATACTAAGGGACCTGAGATCAGAACAGGTGCTGTTAAGGATGACAAGAAGGTTACACTTGTTGAGGGACAGAAATATACATTAACAACAAGACAGGTGCCAGCAGATGACAAGATTAATATGGTAACTTATGCAGGACTTCCAGAAGATGTATCTGCAGGTAATATTATTCTTATTGACGATGGTCTTATTGAACTTAAGGTTGATAAGGTTGAAGGTACAGAGATTGAATGTACAGTAATTAATGGTGGTGAGCTTGGTTCTAAGAAGGGTGTTAACGTTCCTAATGTAAGCATCAGACTTCCAGGCATCACAGAGAAAGATAAGGAAGATATCATCTTTGGCGTTGAGCAGGGATTTGATTTTATCGCAGCTTCATTTGTAAGAAATGCAGCATGTATCGAGGAAATTAAGCACCTTCTCTGGGAGCATGGTTCAGATATCCCAGTTATTGCTAAGATTGAGAATGCCGAAGGTATTGCTAATATAGATGATATCATCAGAGTTGCTGATGGTATCATGGTAGCACGTGGAGATATGGGTGTTGAGATTCCTGCTGAGGAAGTTCCACACGTTCAGAAGGAAATCATCAAGAAGTGTAATGCTAAGTATAAACCAGTTATCACAGCTACACAGATGCTTGATTCTATGATTAGAAATCCAAGACCTACAAGAGCTGAGGTTACTGATGTTGCTAACGCTATCTACGACGGAACAGATGTTGTTATGCTTAGTGGTGAGACTGCTAATGGAAAGTACCCATTAGAGGCTGTTAAGATGATGGTTAAGATTGCAGAAAGAACAGAGCAGGAGATTAAGGGACATTCAGTAGAATATTCTAATCTTCACAGCAAGAGAAGCATTTCAAGCGCTGTATGTAATGCTGCAGTTCAGACAGCAGATAACCTTGGAGCTAAGGCTATTATCTGTCCTACAATTTCAGGATTTACAGCAAGACTTACATCTAAGTTAAAGCCAGAAGCTGAGATTATCGGATGCTCTCCATACGATAACGTTCTTAGAAAGATGCAGATTTACTGGGGTGTAAGACCTCTTAAGACTGCTACAGAAGCTTCTACTGATAAGATTATTGAGCATGCATTAGTAGTTTCTGAACATGCTGGATTCGTAGAAGAAGGAGATACAGTAATTGTTTCCGCTGGTATCGCTACATCTTCTGATCCTTCATCTAAGAGAGGACTTACTAACACAATGAGAGTAGTTACAATCTAGTACATTTGATACATTTATTTCGGAATGAGGCTTGATTTTAATATTCTATTATGTTATAAGTAATACACAATTAATATTACAAAGCGTTGATGGAAACAAGTAGGTTATTACTGAACTTACAGAAAGCAGCCGGTTGATGAGAGGCGCAAGGGTAAGGATAACTGAATACATTCCGGAGCGGCGAACTGAAAGCATATGCAAGTAGGGGCAGCCGGAGTAGCACACGTTATAGTGCATAAGTCCATGCTGGTGGACTTAATGAGGTGGCAGATGTGAGTCTGTCATGAATAAAGGTGGTAACACGTAAGTTTAGGCTTTCGTCCTTTTAAAGAAAGGGCGGAAGCCTTTTTTGTAAGCAATAAGCCATGCAAGACAGAATGTGCTTGCACAGATTCTGTCTTATATGGCGAATGCAGATAATGAGCTGCGAGCGCAAGCAGCAATAAAGAAGAAAAGAGAGGAAACAAAAATGACACTTTATGACGAATTAGTTGCAAGAGGTCTTATTGCACAGGTAACAGATGAAGCACTTATCAAAGACCTTATTAACAATGGAAAGGCTACATTTTACATTGGATTTGATCCAACAGCAGACAGTCTTCATGTAGGACACTTTATGGCACTCTGCCTTATGAAGAGACTCCAGATGGCAGGAAATAAGCCAATCGCACTTATTGGCGGTGGAACAGCTATGATTGGTGATCCATCAGGACGTACAGATATGAGAAAAATGCTTACACCAGAGCAGATTCAGCACAATGTTGACTGCTTCAAGAAGCAGATGGCAAGATTCATTGATTTCTCAGATGATAAGGCATTACTTGTTAATAATGCTGACTGGCTTCTTAATCTTAACTATGTAGAACTTTTAAGAGAGGTTGGAGCATGCTTCTCAGTTAATAACATGTTAAGAGCTGAATGCTACAAGCAGAGAATGGAAAAGGGATTAAGCTTTCTTGAGTTTAACTACATGATTATGCAGTCATACGATTTCTATATGTTATACCAGAAATACGGCTGTAATTTACAGTTTGGCGGTAATGACCAATGGAGCAACATGTTAGGTGGAACAGAGCTTATCAGAAGAAAGCTTGATAAGGATGCTTCAGCTATGACAATCACACTTCTTCTTAACTCAGAGGGTAAGAAGATGGGTAAGACAGCTTCAGGTGCTGTATGGCTTGATCCGAATAAGACAAGTCCTTACGATTTCTATCAGTACTGGAGAAATGTTGATGATGCAGATGTTCTTAAATGCATCCGTATGCTCACATTCCTTCCACTTGAAGAGATTGATAAGATGGATAGCTGGGAAGGTGCTCAGCTTAACAAGGCTAAGGAGATTCTTGCTTACGAGCTTACAAAGCTTGTTCATGGTGAGGAAGAAGCTAAGAAAGCAGAAGCTACAGCAAAGGCAATCTTTACTGGTGGGGATGCAGCTAACATGCCTACAGCAAAGCTTGAAGCAGACAGCTTTACAGATGATGAAATTGATGCAATTAATCTTGTGTTTGGAGCAGGACTTGCAACAACTAAGTCAGAGGCCAGAAGAACTATCCAGCAGGGTGGTGTTTCTGTAGATGGAGAGAAGGTAGCAGATATAGCAGCTAAGTTCCCTAAGAGTATGTTCGAAGGAGACGGAGTAGTTGTTAAGAAGGGTAAGAAATCTTTCGTTAAAGTATCTGTTAATTAATTGTTTCCCTGAAAAGGAAGGATTATGAAAAAAGATGAGATTACAAGGGTGAGGCTTTTAAGCCTCGCCGTTCTTATGGCTCTGAGTCTGTTTATTTTACTTGTTCTTGTAGGAAATAATGAATTTGGACATATTATTAGTAAAATGAATAATAATTCACTTAATATTTCTGAAAATCAGAATTCAGTATACAACCTGTATTACTATACGGGATTTAATGTTATATATCAGTTATTTTTCTCTTTAACGGTACTCTTTACGGCAGTATCACTTACAGGAATTCTTTTAAGAATAGGCAACACGGGTATAATTGCTTCTGTTGCTGCTATATTTAATATGATGACTGGAATATTGCTTTTAATGGCAAGAATATTGGAATCGTCATCATCAATGCATGCATGGATAGATTCTTTCTATATTGATGGTGTGGTAAAAGGACAGATTGAGACAGCACAACTGATGGATAAAATACCTGTGTTGTATATATTGTTGGTGATTTTGGGAATACTTGAGCTGATGATGGTGAAAAGCTCCGGTATCAGACGCATAAAAATGTTTTCTAAAAATAAACAGACTAACGTAGTGGTTTTTCTTATGCCTGCTCTTGTTATATATGTGTGGGAAGGCTTTATAAGAAGGAATATATTGTCAGAAATTATAAAAAATGGTGATTCCCAAAGAATGACAGTTAATGAATATCTTACCGGATATTATATTGGTAATAAAATATTCTTTAACTGGTCATGGATGATAATGCTTTTACTAGCAACCATTATTTGTATAATTATAAAATCAGGTATTATCAAGGGATTAAGCGGCAGGGCAGGAATGTTGGCAGGTATCGGTATTCCGGCATTTGTAACAATAATGCCATCTGTAATATATGCATTTAACCCGCCTGCGCTGTTTGGATATCTTACACTGGATATATCGTTATGTGATATGACTGATAACGCATTTTACATGTATCTTGTAACCTTCTGCGTGTGCATGACGGCTGCATACATACTGATATATCTTGTGATAAGCGGGCTTCTGGATATGAGAAAGCTGGCAGGTATATTTGTTATAAATGTTGTTATAAGTGTAATTCTTATGATTATTGTCTCAGGTAAATCTTCGCTTGCAATCCAGTATATGCCATGGATAGTGGCAGATTGTGCATCAGTTATACTGGCGTTTATATGTGTGGCTGTTAAGCCTGTTAATAAGAAAATGGCTGAGTTATGCGGTGCCCCCAAAAAAGTCTGACTTTTTGGGACACCGCATGATTAAATTCTGATTCAGCCATTATTTTATAACTGTTTAATATCTTTAATGTCGGTGTCTGCAACCATTGAGTAGTTGGTGTAATACACAACGAATCCTGGTTTTGCACCGGCAGGTTTCTTGACTTCTTTCTTTAATACATAATCGACTTCAACCTTTTCCTGTTCGCGTCCCTTTGAATAGTAGGCAGCAAGGCTTGCTGCTTCTTCAAATGTCCTGTCAGGAACTTCTTTTCCATCTGTTTTGAGAAGTACATGAGAACCTGGCATCTGCTTGGCATGAAACCACCAGTCATTGCCGTTGCCTGTCTTGAAGGTAAGTTCGTCATTCTGTATGTTATTCTTTCCAACGTATATGTCAAATCCGTCACCTGATACAAAATGCATCGGCTTGTTGGCTGTGATTTTGTGCTTTCCTTTAACAGTCCTTTTAATATATCCAGTTTCAATAAGCTCTTCCTTAATGTTAGCAAGATCAGCCTCTGTTACTGAAATCTCAATTGCATTGATAATAGATTCAAGGTAACTTATTTCTTCAGTAATCTCCTGAATAAGACGGATTCCAGCTTCATAGGTTCTTTTAAGCTTGTTATATCTTGCAAAATATTTGTTGGCATTCTCAATTGGTGTGAGAGTGTTATCAAGCGGAATCTTAATTGTAGTATTATCGTAGTAATTAAGTGCTTCATATTCCTTAGAACCTGCAGGAATACTGTAAGCGTAGGTTGTAAGAAGTTCGCCGTAGATACGGTATTTGTCTTTTTTCTCAGTGTCCTTTATCTGCTTTTCCTGAATGTCAAGTTTCTTGTATGCTCTTTCAAGATGCGTTGTTACAATTCTTCTTATATCAACAGACTTCTGGTGGATTCGTGTTGCAATCTCTTTCTGTTTGTAATAATCGATAATCAGTCTGCTTATCGAATCATATTCTGTGTGGTTGTCATACATAGAAAGCTTCACAGCGGCAAATTCTGCAGGCACACCGTTGTCAGTTACCATATCGTGGTAGTAGATACCATTTCTTACATCAGACATAAGTGCGTCAAATGCGTTGTATAAAGCATCTTTCATAGGTCCATCAAGGCAGTTGGCAGGGTGTCCGCCATCAACTCCGGCACGGTATGCAAGCTCTTCAGCTATGCATGTGCTTATTCCCGTATAGCTTGAAAGCAGCGCCTTGACAACAGGTACAGGCTTTGTAAATACTGTTTCGTCAAAATGCTTTCTGTCAGCTTCAAGCGGATTAATCTTGTCCGAAGTATTAGGAATGAAATAAGGTCTTCCAGGTAAAACTTCCCTGACTGAGCTTGTCTGTGCTGATATATGCTTGATACTGTCTAATATAGTATTATTGTCGTCACATAATATTATATTGCTGTGCTTACCCATGAATTCTGCGATTATGTGCTTTCTGCACAGGTCACCGAGTTCGTTTAAATGTTCTGCCTCAATATCAATTACACGCTCAAATTTTGGCTGTGTTATAGATATTATTCTTCCGTTGTTCAAATGTTTTCTAAGAAGCATGCAGAAATTCGGTGCAGTAGCAGGGGATGGCTTGTTATCGTCTGTAAGATATGCAAGAGGAAGCGATGCATTTGCAGATAAAACAAGTCTGTACTGACCAGATTGTGTCTTTATTGTAAGCATTATTTCATCGGCTTCAGGCTGTGATATCTTGTAAAGTCTTCCACCGTTAATTGTGTCGTTTAATTCATTAACAATACTGGATATTGTAATACCATCGAATGCCATAATGTCTCCTTTAATTAGTAATATTCATTAATCTTATTGCATTATATTAACATACTTATTGCTGTAAGTCTTGTTATCTTTCACAAAAATTGGTATACTTTCCTAAGCATTATATGCGAATGGAAGGATAGAAACAATGATTAAAAGTATGACAGGCTTTGGCCGGAGTGAAATTGTTAAAGGTAACAGAAAGATTTCAGTTGAGATTAAGTCAGTTAATCACAGATATCTTGAAGCAGGTATCAAGATGCCTAAGAAGCTTAATGTATTCGAGAGCAGAATGAGAGACTTACTTAAGAAGTATGCAACAAGAGGCAAGATTGATATATTTATTAATTATGAGGATGATTCAGAAAGTCAGGTTAATCTTAAGTTCAACCAGAATATAGCTGATGAATATATGGCTATATTTAATAATATGTCCGAAAAATACAATCTTAAAAATGATATGACTGTTGGAGGTCTTGCCAGATTTCCAGAGGTTATCACAATGGATGAAGTGCAGGAAGACGAAGAGGAGTTGTGGCATTTTATAGAGGAAGCTATGAAGGCAGCCCTGGAGCAGTTCGTTAATACAAGAATCCTTGAAGGTGAGAATCTTAAGAAAGATCTTTTAGGAAAGTTAGACCACATGGAGGAACTTGTTGCATTTGTTGAAAAGAGAAGTCCTGAGATTATGAAGGAATACCGCAGCAAGTTAGAGAGTAAGGTTAAAGAACTTCTTGGCGATACAACTATTGATGAGAGCAGAATCGCAACAGAGGTTATTATATACGCAGACAAGATATGTGTTGACGAAGAAACTGTAAGATTAAGAAGCCATATCGAGCATGCAAGAAAATGTCTTAACGAGGAAGGCGGCATTGGAAGAAAGATGGATTTCATTGCACAGGAGATGAACAGAGAGGCTAACACAACTCTTTCTAAGGCTAATGACATTGAGATATCTAATGCAGCTATTGACTTAAAGACTGAGATTGAGAAGGTAAGAGAGCAGATTCAGAACATTGAGTAGGCTTTCAATATATTTTTAATGGGTTTTGATTAAATTTACTTGATTGTTTCGGGCTTGTTAGGTATAATAGCTTGTGCACTTTATGTGCAGAATGAGGTAATTATATGAGCAAAGGACTATTATTAGTTATTTCAGGATTTTCTGGTGCAGGAAAAGGAACTGTTATGAAGCGACTTTTAGAGCTTCATGACGAGTATTCACTTTCTATATCCGCTACAACAAGAAAGCCAAGAGAAGGCGAAGCTGATGGAAGAGAATATTTCTTTAAGACTGTAGAAGAATTCGAGAAGATGATTGCTGAAGATGCTTTAATAGAGCATGCACAGTATGTTGGCAATTATTACGGAACACCTAAGACATATGTTGAAGAACAGCTTGATAAGGGCAACAATGTTATTCTTGAGATTGAGATACAGGGTGCCATGAATATCAAGAGAATGTTCCCGGATGCAGTGCTTATGTTTATAACACCACCGTCAGCGGCAGAACTTGAAAAGAGACTCCGTGGCAGAGGAACAGAAGATGAGGCGACAATTAAAGCCCGTCTTTCAAGAGCAGCAGAGGAAGCAGAAGGTGTTGAGGATTATGATTACATAGTTATCAATGATGAAGTCGATTTATGTGTCGGCCGTATTCATGATATTGTGTTATCTGAGAAGATGAAAGCTAAGTATAATCTTGGACTGATTAATAATATTAAAGAAGAATTAAAGGTTTATTCGAAAGGAGAATAATATAATGATACATCCATCGTATACTGAATTAATGGCTGTAATTAACAGTGAGGTTGAAGAGGGCGAGCAGCCTTTAGTACAGAGCAGATATTCAATTGTTAAGGCAACTGCTAACAGAGCTAAGGAAATCATCGATGCAAGAAGCGTTGAGGAGAAGATTGCCAAGGCAAGAATTGAAGCAAACAACAAGGAAAAAGAGAAAGAAAAGGACAAGGATAAGGTTGAGGAGAAGAGAATCTCTAAGGAAGATGAGAGAAAGCTTCAGGTTGGAACTCCTCTTGTAAGATGTTCAGAGAAAGACAAGCCATTATCAATCGCAGTTAAAGAATTCTACGAAGGTAAGGTTAAGATTCTTGGAAGTACAGACGAGAATACTTCATTATAATTAACAAAGACTGATGTTAAGGGCAACTGCTTGTATGGGCGGTTGCCCTTTTGTGCGAGTAGTGATGAGAATACAAGCTACGAGAAGCGATGAGGAGTTAAATATTTTATGACGAATAGATATGACGAGAAAGAAAGACGGATTCACTGCGCATTTTCGGAAAAATGTGGTGGTTGTGATTATGCCGGAATGAAATACGACAATGAGCTTGCAGTTAAGCAGAAGTACATTGAAGAACTTTTTGGCGGATATGTAAAAGTTGATGATATTGTTGGAATGTACAGACCAATATATTACCGCAATAAAGTTCATGCAGTTGTGGGACTTGATGATTCCAGAAATGTAATAGCAGGAACTTATGAGGAAAACAGCCACAGAATAGTTGATACATCGGACTGTATGATTGAAGATTCGCAGTGTACAGACATTATTAAGGATATTAAAGAACTAATAGCTTCATTTAAATATCAGCCATATGACGAAGATGCGGGAAAGGGAATGATCCGACACATTCTTTTAAGAAAAGGATTTTCGACAAAGGAGATTATGCTTGTTATTGTTACAGCAGGAGTCGCATTTCCATCAAAGAATAATTTTCTCAAGGTATTATGTGAAAAGCATCCTGAAATCACTACAATTGTGCAGAATATTAACGACAGACGCACAAGCATGGTACTTGGAAAGAGAAATATTGTTCTTAAGGGAAAAGGTTATATCGAGGATGTGTTGTGTGGCTGCAGATTCAGAATAAGCCCGACATCATTCTATCAGATTAACCACCAGCAGACTGAAAAGCTGTACAAAAAGGCAATCCAGCTTGCTGATATATCAAAAAATGACACTGTAATTGATGCATATTGCGGAATTGGTACTATTGGAATAGTAGCATCCAAGAAGGCTGGCAAAGTTATAGGAGTTGAGCTTAATTCAGAAGCTGTATCAGATGCTAAGATAAATGCTTCAATTAACAATATAAAGAATGTCACATTTGTTAATGCTGACGCAGGAGATTTCCTTGTTGAGTATGCGAAAAATGCAAAGGCAGATGTTGTTATCATGGATCCGCCAAGAAGTGGAAGCACACCGGAATTCCTTAATTCTCTTCTTAAGATTAAGCCAGACAGGATTGTGTACATTTCATGCGGACCTGATACACAGGCAAGGGATATAAAGGTGCTGGTTAAGGGTGGATATAAGGTTACGGCATGTCAGCCATTTGATTTGTTTCCTCATACGGAGCATGTGGAGACGGTTGTACTGCTTTCCCACAAAAAGCCAGACGGACATATCAACGTAAAAGTTGAGTTTGGCGAGGGTGAGGGAAAAGTTCCACTTGATAATATTGCTAAAAAAGCGGAAAGCTATAAGCCCAAAGAACGAGTGACCTACAAAATGATAAAGGAGTACATAGAAGCTAAATACGGCTTCAAAGTACATACCGCATATATCGCAGAGGTAAAGAGAGATTTAGGCTTGCCAATGTACGATGCTCCTAATGCGGTAGAAGAATTGAAACAGCCGAGGAAGCATCCGACAGCAGAGAAAGTGGAAGCGATAAAGGATGCGTTGAAGCATTTTGAAGTGATTTAATGAGGATAGGCGTATCATTAGAAATAGTGGTACGCTTATTTTTGTCCCTTTTTGCAGATTTGTCCTTTTCCCTGCTTTCCAATATAATGAAGCTAAAGATGTGGAGGTGTGCTTATGAGAGAGAAATTTAATCATCTATATTTGGATAGCCACGAAAGAAAACTTTTGATACATAGCCTTGTAGAGTTAAAAAATCAACTTATTCAGCAAGGCAGATATACGGATTGTATTGACGAGCTTATTTTTAAGGTCATAAATGCACCGACCAAGAGAATGAAAATTGAATATGTCTAAGGCAGATTACAAAGCCGCTTATTCTTATTGATTTTAAGAGTAGGCGGCTTTTTTGCGTTCTCTGCTACTGTTTACATAGCCACCTTGACAAAGTGGCTAAATCTATGTGAAAGGAGGACGCATCTATGTCAAATTGCAAAGTAATTGCTCTGACTAACCAGAAAGGTGGTGCCGGAAAAACAACCACAGCGTTCAATCTGGGTGTAAGTCTGATGCAGCAGGGTAAAAAAGTCCTGCTGATTGATGCTGATGCACAGGCAAATCTCACGATGGCTCTGGGTTATAACAGACCAGACGATATTCCTATAACGCTCTCTACTGTGATGCAGAACATCATAGACGATAAAACGCTTGATGTTTCACGGGGTATTATCCACCACAGAGAGGGCGTTGACCTGCTTCCGTCAAACATTGAGCTGTCGGGCTTTGAGGTAAGGCTAATCAATGCAATGAGCCGTGAGCGTGTGCTGAAAACCTATGTCAATGAGGTTAAAAAGAATTACGATTATGTGCTTATTGATTGCATGCCGAGCTTAGGTATGATAACCATCAATGCTCTGGCGGCGGCTGACAGCGTGATTATCCCGACACAGCCCCACTATCTCTCGGCTAAAGGTCTGGAGCTTTTGCTTCGCTCCGTATCAATGGTCAAGCGGCAAATCAATCCCAAGCTGCGGATAGACGGTATCTTAATGACTATGGTAATGCCCCGTACCAACATTTCTAAGGAGATTACGGCAACGGTCAAAAGTGCATACGGTCAGAAAATCAAGGTGTTTGATACCGAGATACCTCATTCTATCCGTGCGGTGGAACCTACCGCAGAGGGCAAAAGTATTTTTGCCTACGACAAAAGCGGCAAGGTTGCCGCAGCCTATGAGCAATTGAATATTCCAAAAATCGGAAAGAGGACAGCCACAGATGGCAGAAAGAGAAAAATATTATATCGGATTGAATGGACAAACCTTTCAGAACAGCAGGGAACTTTATGAGGCTTATTACAAAGGGCAACGAGGAGAAATACTTTACCCATGATTTGAAGCATACAATGGTGGATAAGGAAACTGGAGAGATGATTGCCGTTCCTGGCAGGGAAGATTCATACGAGCAGTTTTTGAAAGCAGAGAAGCAGCTTGCAGAGGAAACTGAGAAAATTATTGTAAACTATCGCCCTTTCATTTATTGGTTAAGTACATGGAGGGGCGATAATTAGTTATATAATAAATCGGAAGATTCTAGAAGGTAATTCAATTATAAAGACAATTACCATGCTGAAAATATAAAGAATATGGCAACTAAAAATGTATGATTGCATATATATATGTTAAATATTACCATATGTCTTATATACAAAATAAACTAGGAGGTTTTTGCAATGCTTTTAAAAGAAGAAATCAATAAATATTTGAATTATTGTAAATTTCAAAAGGAGCTTAATGATAAAACGATAAAGGCATATAAGGCGGATTTGGAACAGTTTATTACAGTGATAGGAGGAAATAATCCAGATAAAGAAACGTTGAATTCATATCTCTTATACCTTCATTGTATGTATAAGCAAAAAACAGTTAAGAGAAAAATTGCCAGTGTGAAAGCTCTATTTCATTATTTGGAGGAAGAAGAGATAATAGAGATAAATCCATTTCACAAGGTAAAAACAAAGTTTAAAGAAGAAGTTGTTTTACCTAAAATAATTCCAAGAGATATGATAGAGCAGTTGTTGAATCATCTTTATAAGGAAAGAAGTCTTAAAGAATATTCAGAGTGGCATAAAAAAATCATTTTAAGGGATATTGCAGTAGTGGAAACACTTTTTTCAACAGGACTTCGTATTTCGGAGTTGTGCCATTTACAAAGTAAATATTTTGACTTGAAGAATGGTGTGTTATGTATCCGAGGAAAAGGAGGAAAAGAACGGTATCTTCAAATAGGAAATAATGATGTATTGTCTATATTGAATGTCTATAAAGCATGCTTTGAAGATGAGATAAAGAGGCATGGTTATTTTTTTGTCAACCGATATGGAAAGCCATTGTCTGAACAATCAGCCAGAAGCATGATACATAAATATGCGGACGAAATACAGGCGGATATAAATATTACACCACATATGTTCCGACATTCATTTGCTACTTACTTGATGGAAGAAGATGTAAATATCAGATATATACAAAAAATGCTTGGGCATGCTTCTATTACGACAACAGAGATATATACATATGTGACGACTGAGAAGGAAAAAGAGATATTGAGAACAAGGCATCCAAGAAACAAGATAAATATAGGAGAAAATTTCGATAATTTGGTATATTAAGATTGCTAAATCTTGGGAAAATTTGTATAATTAATATGGTAACGATAATTAGGAATTATCGGATGAAACATAGAATATGCGGATAAGT